>Ga0315901_10000498_pt1 | contig 58672 bp, 52 predicted proteins | sample LakEriMetagenome_10_FD_203761 | JGI IMG/M metagenome (GOLD analysis project Ga0315901, IMG submission 203761) | Freshwater fungal communities from buoy surface, Lake Erie, Ohio, United States - Buoy 2 MA116 | ecosystem: Environmental > Aquatic > Freshwater > Lake | place: USA: Lake Erie, Ohio... | reverse complement strand
TGTCTGACATTATGAACGCCAACCCCATCACGATCAGCTCTGGGACACTGGCCGTGGAAGCACTTCAGGTCATGGAAAATCGCACACGCCCGTTGAGTATTTTGCCAGTCACTGATGATTCAGGTCAGGCTGTGGGGCTCCTGCGGCTGCATGATCTGGTCGCCGCAGGAATCTCGGCTGCCACATAGGCATAAAGTTCGTCAACTTTGCAAAACAGATTTTGATCTATTTTATGGTGATGCCCTGCGCAGCCAGAGTGGAACGAATCCAGTTTTTGTGAGACCGGGCATCTGTGTAAGAATTTTCCAAACCGATACAATTTTGAAGAATTTCGATTCCCGCAGAGGTCACACCAATGACCCACCATTGCCCTTGCTTGTCTTGAAAATACATGGGTCCGCCTGAATCTCCTGCGCAGGCACCTTTCATGAATTGACCAACACCCAAGCGTTGGCTGCGCTCGTCAATTTCTTTAAGAGGGACTTGAACCTCACGCAAAGTGCCAGTGTTATTATTGGCGCGGCTACGCGTGACACCATAGCCGACCAAAGTCACAGGATCATCAATTTGTATTGGGAGAGACAGCTCAGCAATCGCGACAGGTTTGTATCCGGCAGGAACATCTTCATCGAGCAGAATGAGCCCTATGTCATGCGCAGGCTTATCACTCTTGGGTTGCAACGTGAGCGCGGGGTTCCAGTCAGGATGCGGAATGACTTTGGCCGCGCGGTTCCACTCACCGTCGATTGACACTTTGCGTCCAAAAAAGGCGATGAAATCATCCGTTGAAGGCAAAATAAAAGCGGATGATTTTGAATTGGTCTGTGGGTTAAATTCCTGAATACAGTGCGCAGCCGTCATCAAAGCGCGGGGTGCGATGATTGTCGCCGTGCAAAAGGAGCGCCCCTGATCGAGAAGATGTTTATTGGAGGCACTCCGATTCCGCCCTGCGTTCAGAAGATCGGTTGTCAAAGCAACCGTGGAGATCCGCCGCGCATCTGCGGTGTCTGCATCGGTCGAGCGTCCACCCACAATGTTGATTTTAGACTCGACTGATTCGCTAGTGGGCCTCTCTTTTTGTGGTTGACCACAAAAGCTCAGGGTTGCAGAAAGGCCAGTGGCAAAAGCAGAGAATCGAAGCAATGGAAGACTCAAGGTGTGTCTCATGATCCAGCTCCTGTTTTTGAGGATAGCGGACACTGTCGCAGAAATGCCTTACGGTGCTTCGTAGAACTTGTTGAGCGACTCACCGTTGAGCGTGCGGATATGGATGAGGCTGTCCCGTTGCAGTGGCCTGTCGAGCAGCACAGAACCCTGAAAAACTCTTTTTCTTTGGGAGGTCGGTGAACACAGTGCAGGTGCCAGCAGTTCAGCGATGGGCCTTACGACGACGGTATCATCTGCACCAATAAAGGTGCGAATTTCTTTGAGGGCAAAGCAGCCGCGATTATTGGGTATTTGAGGCCAGTTTCCGCTGATGACGAGCTTTCGCAATCGTCCCTGCAAATCAGGCAGCATCACGACCTCATCAACCGGAGCATAGAGCACTTCGTCGGGTGCGGCCGATTGCGCATGTGTGATGACAAGCGGCAATGGAGCAATGGCAGGCGCACCCTCCAAAAGAATTTTCCATGTTCCCTGTTGCAGTGTTCCGAGAGTCACTCGTTGGGTAAATGGGATGATGACCTGCGCACAAGGCTCACCTCGATACACATAGACCTCTGGTTTGAGCGTGACGGTCTGAGTGGTGTGATCAATCCGTGTCTCGACAGGGCCTGTTTTCATGCATGCGTCCGGAAAGCGGCCTTGAATCACAACCTCGATGTTATCGTTGTCGTCAAAACCTTGCGGCACAAAGATTTTTTCAACAGGTGCAGCCTGCCGTGATACGCTAGGGATGTTATCCGTACCTGCAGTTGGTGTGCGCGCGTGAGCATTTGAAAAAAGTGTGATTCCATTCAATCCGAGAAATGTCACAGCACCCAAGACTCGATGACTCGCCGAATATGAACTAAATGGCAACTCGGAACTGCAGGATTTTATCGGAATAAGCATGTAAACCTCATAAAAGTAGAAAATAAATTTCAGATCAGGCGGCTTTGCGCGGCACGCGGATTGACAAGACCCCATCGGCAAGTGTTGCTGATTTTTCCTCAATGACAGCATCATCTGCCAATTGAATCTCTCGCTCATAATTTTCAGAGACGTGTTCGCAGTGTGACATTTTGAAATCGGGAATTTCCGCACAGGCGCGCTTGGCCTTCAAGGAAAGAGTCTTTCCTTCCGTGTGCAGGTCTATTGTATTTGCATCAACGCCAGGAAGATCGACTCTAATCGTGTAGATGTTTTTATTTTCGAGTATGTCAATCCGCGGATGGATATGCTTAGGTTCTTCGGCCATAAAGATCGAACGTGTGTCGTTATAAATGTGATTCCAGAGTGTCTCGACTTGTTCGGCAAGTCGTTCGCCACGTGGAGTCATGTTCGCGAGAAGGTTCCGAATCGGACGCTTTGCAGGGCCGCGGCCCATTGTGACATCATGTTTCATCGCTCACCCCTCTGTTGGAGAAACGGAAACTGCTTTCGATGATTTAACTCACTTGTTGCAACTATTCTGCGGGCGAACCTTATGAATGAGTCAACTTTAGGGTGAGCGGGGTGTTAGGGCTGAGTGTTAACAAGTCAGTCTTCACCTTTGCTTTGTCGCCTGTGTGCTCATGAATGAACATCACATTGAGAGGCTGTTGTGTGGAAGTGAGGGATTGGAGTCGCAACCGGCATTCGTTTTTGTTTTTTTTCAGTTCAAGGCGCCCTCGCGAACAAATGAAACTGAAGGAAAAATCTCCTAGATAGGCCCAGTGCGAAATGCGAATTTCAAGATAATTTCCTTGTTCTTGCAGCTGAAGCCCAAGCCAGCCTTCGGCGACTGCATGTATGAGCGCAGCTTCGCTCCATGCTTGATGAGGTGCCCCTTTGGGCCAGCTCCACGCGGAGTGGCTGGACAGGCCATCGAGGAGCTCAGTGAGAGCTCCTCCTTCGGTTCCATGAACGCTGTGCCAAACAAGAGTTTGTGTCAGCTGCTGCGCAGCTTCAATGTGTGAAGTTGCAAGAAGCAACTCGATGGCAGCATGGCTGAGCCATGGCCATATTGTTCCATTGTGATAGGCCCAATCAGGGTGTTCCAGTCCTTGTCGTGAACCGAACTCATGATAGGGATGAAAATGAATTTTGTTCTCGTGAATATAAGCGGTTTCTGAGGAAAAAATGTCGTTGATAGGAAGGTCATGGCGGACAGAAGTTTCTGGGCTCAGTGTTCTTACACCATAGGGGACAATGAGATCGCATTCGAGCATATCGTCAATCACACTTTTGAGTTCACTTCTTGAAAGAAGTTGCTCGAGGACTCCAGCTCGCTGCAGCGCATTAAACCCAAGAAGGAGATTGGGCCGAAGGCTTAAATCCTGAGTGCCGTCTGTGCGCAGGTGATCTGCCCAGCGGCTCCGCTCGGAATTATAAAAAAAGGAACGAAGGAGCCGCAACCCCTGCTGGGTAGCAGATGCAAATGTTCGAGCTTCTGATTCTTCGTTGGGCGATGATCTCGGAAGAAGCCGAGACCAGCGTGCGAGTGCTGCAATCCAAAATGCCTGAATTTCAAATGCGCGATTTGCTCTTGGGCTGCAGGCGACGAGCTCTCCCTCCGGAGATAATTTTTGAGCATCCATCCACGTGTCAGCAGGTCCATGAATGAAAAATTGAGACGAAGAAAACTTGGTGACTGCTGAGTGAAGATGAAATTTTATTCGTGACAAATGTTCTTTTAAATTTTCATTCAGACCAACAACATCAATGAGATCTGCGGTACTGAGAAGCAAGAGTGGAAGGGCATCTGCGCTGTTGTTGGTTGTCGCACTTTCGGTTGTATAATTTGGGATCGTGTTTGAAGAGCTCTCCCAAAGCTCACAGATAATCGATTGTCCATCATCAAGACGCCCTGACCACAAAAATGCTGCACGAAAGCTGTGACATAAGTCACGCGTCCAAAACTGTGTAAACCAAGGCAGACCCGCCTGTAGTCCGAGTTTTCCATCGCTTCGTCGGCGGATGAGTTGATTGAGGCTTTCAGTCGCATTGCAATAGGCGCGTTGCCACTCGCGCTGGGAATCTCGGGATTCAAGGGAGAAAACAGAAACCGCAGGCTGGTGATCGGTCGTTTCGGCTCTGCCCGGCTGATGGCTGTGAAAGTTTGAGCCGTGGGGAAGAACCTTGCCGGAAAAATGAATAGAGATGAATGCAGAGCTCTCTGGCATCAAATTCAACTCGGTCGTGTGAGTTTTTAAAACACTGCGCGTGATGTTTTCCCCGCGTGAGGCGTCGAGCGGAGTGGGCAATTCCAAAGATTCGGGCGACTCAAGAGCATGCCATGGCTGTGGGGTAGAATAAAACTCCGAGTGTCGATCGAGCACGTCAGAAGTTCGGTCAGTCAAAAGTCCACTGATGCGGATTGTGGCGGGAAAAAGATCAGAGGTGATGTCTAACCAGCCACTCTGTTTTGGGTCGTGGGTGATCTGTGCGTGCCCACCTCCCGCTTGAGAATGACCTGCCGGGCAGAGTGTCCAAAGAGGAAATACTTGCAGCTTGGAGGCACTCCCTGCGTAGGTGCATTTTTGCCCGCGCGTCCATTTCCACGAGATCTCCAGCAACGACGAGTGCTGCGCCCATTGCCACATTTGTCTCACTGTACATCCACAGCTGAGCTCCCAGTGTCGTGTGATGTGTTCGGCCGTTCGGGTTGTCTTGAGCCACCTCAATTGATTCTGTTCGGACACAATAAGTGAACTTTCAGAGTGTGAAAAAGACCATTCAAGATCCGCAAAAACCGACAATGTTCCGACGGTGAGTCCCTGCCATTTTCTCAGGTTCTCTCCGGAGGAGGAGAGCATCAAGAAGCCCAACTCCTCTGACGAAAGAAACAACTCGCAGCGCGGATGTTCTGTTTCGAAATACATTGAGCTCCTGTTTTTCTAAAGCTGCTGAAGGGTGAAGGAATTTTTGGCGGTGGCTCTTGTTTGTCCCTTTGGAAGTTAAACCTCCATTGCTACAGTCATTGTGTCAGAGCCCGTGATTTTTTTCTGCCCGTCTTTAGAGGTTGTTCGATGAAAATGACGTTCCGCGCCAAAATTCTGAGTGTCATCTTTATATCCTGCGTTGTGTGTACTGTATCGGCTATTGTCGTAGCCCGTTACCTTGTGCGCAATAACGCTGAACGAGCTCTGCTCGAAAAATCAGGCGCCATTCTTTCGCGAATCGAAGAAGCAGAAAACTATGTTGGAGACATGGGTGTTCTAAAAGATCTGATCGAACAGACAAAAATCAAGTACCCCGATGGACAGCTGCCCAAGGAACAAAAACAAAAACTTCTCAAGGCCGTCCCTGTTTTTGTGTTATTCACAATGGGATATGCGGGCGAGAAGACCGATGGTTACAAATTCAGAATATTTTCTGATTCTCCAAGGCGCGAAGAACATCGCGCGACGGCCGAAGAAAAGGAATTGATAAAAACCTTTGAACGAGATCCTTCTCTGAAGGAGCTCGTTCGCAAGAGTGATGACGGTCGATCTTTTGTCCTCTCGAGGCCAATTCGCCTTCAGGAAAAGCAGGGTTGTCTTGTGTGTCATGGCAATCCGTCCACCAGTCCTTACAACAACGGAAAAGATATTCTCGGCTATCCGATGGAAGATTTAAAAGACGGAACTTTACGCGGTGGCTATACAGTGACGCTTGATATGAAACCCGTGGAGGAAATTACAGCGTCAACAACACGTAGCATTGCGATGGGTGGACTTGTGTTTACATCGCTTGCACTTGTGTTCGGGCTTTTGCTGGTCCGATCGCCCTTAACCAATCTCTCGAGCATCTCTAAATCTTTGGGCACATCCGGCGATGAGATTTCCGATGCCAGCCGACAAATGAATGAAGTGAGCTCGAGTGTTGCATCAGCCGCCAATCAGGCCGCTGCTTCATTGGAAGAAACCGTGGCAGCCATTGAAGCATTGTCACGCATTGTTTCGCAGAACTCGGAGAGTGCGCGGCAGGGGGCGGAAGTCGCTCAGGTCGCAGATACGACTGCGCGGCAAGGGCAAAAGGAAATGAAAGAACTCATATCGGCTATGGGTGAAATTCATAAGGGTTCAAAGCGCGTCGGAGAGATCACTAGCCTCATCAATGACATCGCCTTTCAAACGAATCTTCTTGCACTCAATGCCGCGGTGGAGGCAGCTCGGGCCGGTGAGCAGGGTAAGGGTTTTGCGGTGGTTGCCGATGCTGTTCGAACGCTCGCGCAGCGCACCTCCGCGGCAGCGACAGATATCACGAAACTGATCTCAGAGAGCACTGAAACAGCCGAGCATGGCGCACGTCTGGCTGACAGCGCCGGTCAGGTGTTTGACTCAATCATTGGGGCCATCAGTAAGGTAAACGAGATGACCTCTTCAATCTCAACGGCGAGTGAAGAGCAAGTACAGGGAATCTCTGAAATTAGCAGTGCCTTGAATCAGCTTGACCAGTCGACACAAAACAACGCTCTGTCGGCCGATGCATCTGCGCAAACGTCCGAAAAACTTCAGGCTCAGGCTGAAAAAATGAAGAAGCTCGTTGATGATCTCAAGACAGTGATAGTGGGTGATCGCGAACGATTGTCCTAAGGGGAATTCATTTCCTTTATCTTGTCCCTTGGGGCTTTTGCGATGCTGTTCTTGATGGGCCGTCAGGTGTCATAAATTTCAAGCTCGAGATTTGGTTCCCCGCCCATCGGAAGACGTTTAAGAATTTGCAACAATGGCAGCGCACGCAGAATGCACGTGGATGACCACAATCCGAAATGTAAAAAGTCAGACTAAATATCTAAAACATCCTGCGCAATGACGTGTTGTCATCATGATTTTCTCTGGCAGGTGCAGCCTCGGATGAGTTGTTGGATGCATCTGCAGGGGCCGGTGCATCTAGGTCGAGACCCAGAGCATCACGTGCGCGAGACGCGCCCGGCTCGGTGCCTGCAACAGCTGGCAACACAAGGCCCCCTCGTTTTCCAACCAATACTTCGCCGCTGTTTTCGCTGACACGAATGTTGACGACGCCGGCAGGTGCTTGCCAGTCATTTGATGGATAAAGTTTAACCGCACCCTCCATAATTTGTTTCCACAGAGGGGCTGCCATTTTTCCTCCGGTCCCATCTTTTCCAAGACTTTTTTGGGCATCATCAAAACCAACCCAAACAGCACAGACAAGCCGCGGTGTCACCCCGACAAACCATGCATCGGTATAGCCATTTGTTGTTCCTGTTTTGCCAGCAGCAAAAGGAATTCCCTGTGCCCGTGAACCCGTTCCAAAGCGGATAACATCCTGCATCACTCGCGTCATCACATATGCAGCGGCCGGAGAAATCACTTGCAGTTTTTCTTTATCTGCTTCGCTGCTTATGGCCTGCGCGGGGAGGACAGGTGCGGCGCGCAGTCTGAGATCGCTTCCGTCTGTCAGCAAAGAACCATCTCGTCTGTGAATGGATTTTATATAGCGAGCCTCTGCAATTTTCCCCGCGTTGGCAAAAGGAGAATAGGACTGAGCCATTTGCAGAAGAGTCGCCGAACCCGCACCGAGCGCATGGGCAAGATTCACATCGGTCCAAGGCAATCCGAGCTTTTTGAAATGGTCGGCGATGAGGAGAATTCCGAGCGCTTTAAAAAGTTGAATACTGCTAATGTTGTAAGAGTGAATGAGCGATGTACGTAGGTTTGTTCGTCCAGTAAATTCTTTGTCGTAATTTTCAGGTTTCCAATCGCCTATCACAATCGGAGGGCTATCAATTTGAGAGGCTGGAGAAAAACCATTGTCGAGAGCCGCACTGTAATACAGCGGCTTGACACTGCTGCCGACCTGACGGAGGGCCTGAGTCGCGCGGTTGAATTGGCTGCTTTGAAAGCTCCCTCCTCCGACCATGGCTAGCAATTCGCCAGATTGTGCATCCATGACGATTGCGGCAGCTTCGATTCCTTCGGTGTCGGTGAGTTGATAGAAATGCGTTTGCAGAGTCTCTGCTGTTTGATTGTAGAATTTAAGAGTCTCGTCCTGTTCAGCAAATAATTTTCCAATTTTGCCAAGACGTTTGGGTGGACGCGAATCAATTTGACGCACATGCACCTCATCACCTACGGCTAGGATATCTGCAAAATCCTGCAGATTGCTTGATTTTTTATTGGCTGCCGCATGCAACGCCCAGCGATGATCTTCAGCCAGCAAAATGCCAAGGCCGGTTTGTGTTGCAATCAAAGCCACATCTAGCGAAGGAATTAAGTCGATGACAATACCGCGCAGATCCTCATCATCGTCATGGGACCAGCCGCTGCGTGTCAACGCTTCAAGCGCTGGCAGAAAGTGAGCGCCGTGCTTGCGGATGGGTTTATGAAAAGCCTTCTTCTCTTCAAATTGTTCGATGTGAGTGCTGAGAGTTTTTTGCGCGTATCGCTGCAATTGTAGATTTAATGACGTCTGAACCTTGTAACCTCCAGTCAAAAGATCCGGAATTTTTAGAGTGCCTTCAAGCTGCTTTTTGACTTCCATCAAAAAGTAAGGCGCCGCGCGAGTGTTTGGTGTTTCTGCAAATCGAATCGTCATAGTCTCAGCGAATGCCGCATCGGCATCGGCCTTGGTTGCCCAGCCGAGCTGTACCATGCGGTCCAGCACAAAGCGTTGGCGTGTCTTTGCTTTCTCGAAGCTTTCGGTCGGTGCATAGACAGAAGGTGCAGGAGCAAGACCTGCGATCATCGAGGCTTCGGCCAAGTTCACTTTCTTGGACGATTTTCTAAAATAATTACGACTTGCAGCTTCAACACCATAGGAATTGTTGCCGAGAAAGATGGTGTTGAGATACATCTCCATGATTTCATCTTTGCTGAACTTCTTTTCGATTTTGAGCGCCAGAAGGATGTCCTTCAGTTTGCGCTCAATCGTTCTTTCTCTTGTCAGCAAGACGTTCTTCACGAGCTGTTGTGTGATGGTACTTCCGCCTTGCTTCGTGCCTGACTTGAGAAAATGCGAAGCCGCTGCGCGCAGAAGTCCCTGCGGATCAATCCCGATGTGCTCGTAAAATCGCGCATCCTCGGAAGCCATAAAACACTTGACGAGCAGCGGCGAAACTTCCGAAAGAGCTACGGGATATCGCTTCTCTTCAAAGAGTTCACCAATTTTAGTTCCATCGTGACTGAAGATTTGGGTGGGAACGGCAGGAGAATAGTTCTTGAGTTTTTCGGGCTCAGGAAGTGTTCGCTCGATCGATTTGACATATCTATACCCAAAGAATCCGCCAATCGCAGCTCCCGCGATACTCATCACTGCGCCGGCAAGAATGAGTATCAAAACGACTTTCTTAAGCATTGTCAGCAACTCCGTTGGTGCATTAAAAACTCATCAGAGGGAGTATGATAATCCGAGGGCGTATCCAGCGTCATCATCACGCCATAAAGACGATGCCTGTAGCGAGAATGACTGATTGGAAAAACTCACCCCAAATCCTCCTTGAACCGTCGTTGCTTCACGCTGGGCTGCAACATGGTTCAGACGAACATGGGTCATTGTTGAAACGCTGCCCAAAGGAATACGCATCCAAGTACTCTCCAGTCCGGCGGACACCGACATGCTCGGATCGAGAACATTAAAAACAAAGTCTCTGATTTGATCAGAATTGTCTGTCAGGTTCCATCCGTCTTTGGTTGCAGCTGTCGATGCGAGTGCTGCGTAGACAACCGGTCGTCCTGTTTCCCACGTCAAAGCGGAGAGCGAAGCATGAAAGACGTTTTCAAAGGGGCCGAATGTGACTCCGTCGGGAGGACGAAAGCTCGAGAAGTGAGCCATGGATAGAGTGAATTCCTGAGGGTCTGTCCATTTGGGTGCAGGGAACTTTGTCTTAGCTTCTTTGCTTGCTCCGTCGCTCGTCATTGTCGAGTTGGTGGGTGCAACGTAGGACACGGCAATAGCGGTTGCTTCGCTTTTTTGCCAGAGTCCGTCGACCGACCAACGATGGGGTGACGCCTTATAAGTTTCATTCCGACCCGTCGTACCTGCTGCATTTTTTTGCTGAAGTTCAATGCTGCGAATGATACCGCGGCCGGCAATTGAAAAAGACTCCGACAGTCGCGTCATGATCGAAATAGGGATGTCACGCGAAGAAGCCTCGAGTTCTTTGATGGTCTTTTCACCCGAGGAGCGCTGAGTGCTGCGCTGGGTGGAACGATAGCCCGCGGCTATCCCAAAGGCATCGCGCGGACGCCAACTGGCATCAAGCGTTGTGATGCGAACGGGGGTGAGCTGGATGGACTGGTCTATGCGTGCTTTGGGCTGTGGAATTTGTGCCTGTGAAATCGCGGCATTCATAAGCACGTCGAGATGCGCATTCGACGAACCCAAACAAAATGTTCCACAGGAATTTTCGGTTTGAATAAGAAGCTCATGACCAAGTCCGAGCGCTGCAGGAGTCGCATCGCTGGAAAAAGGCGTAAATGCAAGCATGAGGACAGACGCATTCGCCATAGGACATTACCTCTTGACTGTTCGCGGACCTTCGTTGCGTTCAACAGGGGAGGGGCCCGACATCTTAGCGCTCATCTCGATAAGCTTTTGTACGCAGGATTTAAGACTGCCTATTTCAATGGAAATAAGAGATTTTGGAGAGAATTTATACTTTGAAAAACTAAGCTCCTCTGCGATTTGAGTGAGAGGGACTTTTCTGATCATCGTATAGCCATACAGCTGTTTCATGAGATCAAAGCCGAGGAAGAGCGCTCCTGATCCTTCTTCAAAACGATGATAGAGACTGATGATGTTATAAAAATTTCTGTCAATTTTGCACTTTTGGCAGAACTTCCACTCACGCGCAGGAAGATTTTCCTGTGTGTTTTTTTCTCTGCACTCATTACAATATTCTATGACCTTAAATCTCTTACTCACGCCGATGCGAAGATTGATCATTCGCCTCGAGTTGGGATCGTTGGCGATGGAGACAAAAAGTTTGTTTTTAAGGTCAAAGAGGGTCTTTCGCTCTGCAACGTCCGGTGTTCGTCTGGCATGGGCGGTTAAACTGAGTCCACAGAAAATTTTATAAATGAGAAGACGCTCGTCTCTGCTCTTCTTTGCCAGACTGACAGCGAGCTGATCGAATTTTCGGAAGGACACCGCGCTTGAAGATTTTTTTGTGAATTTAAGCAGGTCGCCAAACAGATCGATTTTGATGCTAGCGGGAACAGGTTTAAGCGCAGAGCCTCGGAGCTTACGCGGCTTTTCCTGATTGGCTTTTTCGCCCGTAGGCGCGTTTGCTGACTGTCCGTCTTGGGTCACTGTGAAACCTTCTTTCCCAGTAGAAGCAAATCGTTCATTGCAACCTGTAAGGCCTCTCTGTTGTTGTTCAGCAGGGCAGCCGAGAGTCTTAATAAAATCCTAGAGAGCTTTACGCGGGCTGCAAGCCCTCGTGATGCGATCAGTTTGACGTTTTGTTCAAAGGTCACGATTGAAGCGTGAGCGGGTCCAAGAATCTGAGAGTCAATGATTCGCTTTTGTAGTTCATAGCTCAGCGATTCACCGATGAGCCCCCGCCATTCGTAAAGTGCGAGTCGGGCTTCGGTGCTCAACTGGTCGAAAAAACGAGACTGAGGGATTTTCATCCGTCTAGCCGTTCTTTGCTCTGAATTGATGCATAAATTGCGCAAAGAACTGCGCCGACTCGAGGCTAATGCCGTTGTACATGGATGCTCGGATGCCTCCCAGCGTCCGATAGCCTTTGACTTCAAGAATTCCTTCCTTTTGGGCATCGGCAATAAATTTTGCATCGAGCTGTTCGTTGGGTAGCTTGAAGACGAAATTGTGTCGCGAGCGATTTTTTTCGACCGCATGTCCTCGGTAAAACTGACCGTCAAGCTCGGAATAGACCAGCCTTGCGCGCTCCAGAGCCCATCGTTCCATTGTTTCAATACCTCCGACTGACTTCATCCAATGGAGGTAACGGTTGCTCACGTAAATAGGAAAAACGGGAGGTGTATTCAGGACGCTTTTTGCATCAAAAATAGAGCAGTAGTTAAGCGCGTTGCCAAGATTATTTTTGCGCGCAGTCTCGCGTGCCTTTTCAAAAAGGTCGTTGTGAATCATCACAACAGAACAACCGGCAATGCCGAAATTCTTTTGTGCGCTGGCATAAATTAACGAGGTCCGATCCCAAGGGATATCACGCCGTGATGCCAAGGCACTGGTCATATCGAGCACAAGGGGCACGCGACCAGGGAAATTTAGATCAGCATATTCAGTGCCCTCAACAGTATTGTTGACGGTCAGGTGCAAATATTTTGCGTTTTCGGGAATCGTCCATCCAGAGGGTTCTCCGAGTGAATTCAACGCCGGGGCGCCGTTGAACACGACAGCAACTTGTCGGGATGCTGCTTGCGCATCGAGGGTTGCAAGGTGAGCCCATACGCCCGTTTCCGTGTAGGCAACAGTATCGCCCGGCAGCGACAGGTGATTCAGCAGCAGTGAAAAATGCTGTTGGGCGCCAAAAGGCGTGAACAATAATTTATGGGTCTGAGGAACTTCAAAGACCTCACGTGCGAGTGCGAGGGTCTCTTCGTTGAGGGATTCATACTGCTTCGAACGATGTGAGATCTCCATGACGCTCACGCCAATACCAAAGGTATCCAGCAATTCTGCTTTTACACGTTCACGGACGGCAGCCGGGAGTGTTGCGGGACCTGGGCTGAAATAGTGTGTCGTCATGTTGATTCCCCATCAATAGTTATAACGTTGATGGTGTATCAGAGCACTTCTTGCTTTTAAAGCTCTCTTGGGGGTCAGAAGCGGGAGTCCATTTTGACGAAGAGGTCTTTTCCGTTCGTGCTACCCACATCCCATTGCCACTGTTGGGCTGAGGCATCTGAACTCGCATCAGGATAGTACTGCATCCCATAATGCTGCTGTTGTTGACGCATATTGTAGAAGGCCAAAAGACTGCCTGCGATAAAGCCAATCGATGCGCCGCCGGCAATGACCCTCAGGTTTGAAATAGAATCTGACGGCAGAAAGGGCAGAATGGCTGTGCCAAGCGCAGCACCGAAGAGAGTGCTGTAACCGGCTGCCGTAAAAAGCTCCTGATATTGCTCCGAGCTGCCAACAGACTGCGCGTGTGCCTGAGGGCTGACAGGCGAAAGTACACTCAGTGCCGAAATGATCATCATAGCCGTAAGCAGCAGTCTTTTTTGCGCGATCTGAGCAACTTTTGCCATTCGACACCTCCGCTGGGGGATCCCTTGTCAAGGCTAACATCGACAGGTCAGGCTTGGGTGTTGCAGACTTGACAAGCCCGGCAACAGTGAACTATCTGGGCACGATGTGCTGCGTTAGCTCAATTGGTAGAGCAGTTGATTTGTAATCAACCGGTTGGGGGTTCAATTCCCTTACGCAGCTCCATCCTCTGACTCCGGTTCAGCCGAACGGTCCTCTCATTTATCTTTTTCCAGACTTTTTATCTTGTGCAAATTTGTGCGGCTGGGGCATTGCAGATCCCGTTGCAGAGGGTCTCATACCACGCCACATTCTTAGGCCTTTCCCGGGCATTCATTTTGATGTGGCTTATTCAGGAAGTGAACATTTTTTTGATTTCCTTCGTGATGCAACGTCGGAAGTAAAAAGTTTAGATTTTGTTGCTTTTCGACTTCCAGTTCTTGACGTGCTCCAACAATTTTCGGAGCAGATAGGCCGCGCTATTCTCGATTTTGAGCCAGAACATGCGATTATGGACCTTCTCCGCTCCGGCAATCATTCGGATGTTTTTTTAGTGGATGAATCGGGCGAAACACTTGTGGAGCGGCTCTATCCCGAGACACCTGCTGAACGACGGTCAGCAGAATTTGTCGGAAAATCACTTGTCGCATTTAGACCGCAGAATCGCCATGATCTGTTTCGTTTTCTGGCGCTGAACCGTGAAAGGACGCGTGACATTTTTGTCGACTATGTCTCAGGTAAAAAATTCTCAATGTGCGAACGATCAAAACTGTTTCGTGCACTTCCACAAGAGAATCATGGTTACTTCTTCTTTCACGAAGAGCTGGTCACAGCGATGCAAAAGGCCACAGGCTGGCCGTTGGAACGAGTTCTAAGCCTGCGCAAGAGTGCATTGAGCGGCACTTTTTCAGAGGAATTGGCACAAGAGTTTGTTAAGTCCACCGATGCTGAAAGTCTGGACCTGTTGCGATTTTGGGTCAATAAAACCTTTTGCCGCGCCCACTTTGTGGGAATGTGGCCGCTGATTGCAGCAACGGCGAGCTGCAAGCTCCGAGATCCTATTGCATGGCGTTCTGCGCTTCAGGCGTGGGAGCAAGAACATGGTCTTGCTTGGAATGATTTTGGAGTTGTTTGGCGCGAGGCAAAGATTCTGACTGGGTTTTGATAGAGTGCGTATAAGAGTGCGCCGAATTGAATGCTTTTAAAAAGAAACAGAATCGCAACAAATCAAAACATTTGCAAAAGCAGCAAGAAGGTTGTCTGAATGCGTCTCCTCGCTATTGTGGGGGCGAGTGTGACAGTTGGTCAGCATTATTTCAGCAAGATCAAAGATTCCAGCAGAATGTATTTAAAAATTGCAACTGTTGCGGTCACTATCCATGGTCAAACTATCAAGAAAGATTTTTCTGCGAACATTGTTTTTCAGGGAAAAGAGCTTTTGGTGGAGGCCGCTGCCGATTTCAGGTTTACAGAGTTTGGAATTCAACCCTACAGAGCGCTTATGGGTGCCCTTGGAAATGAAGACCGCTTCAGCATGCTCGTCAATTTGAAAGCTGTAAAAGGGGGTGAATAGTTCGTTCAGAGCGCTCCGAACGCAGATAGATGTCAATAATTCAATTGAAGTTCTGAAATCCATTTTGCCGTCGTCTTGGCAATTGCGCTCATGTCTTTCCGTGCACGAATCCACCAAACGGACACGTCATCTTTTATGAAGGTTTGAAGATTTAACTTTATCAATTTGTTGTCATGCACGAGATGTCGAACTGACATGGCAGGAAGTACAGTCCATCCTTCGTTATGTGTCACCGCGCTGCGTAACCCAATCACACCATCGACTGTCAGGAGTGCTTTGGTACGCGGTTGAAAACCCAAAGCCGTTTCGGGATTTAAGTTAGAATGCCGGATAAACGGATTTCTATTGAGAAACTCAATGATTTGAGCATCACTCAAATAGGAAATTCTCTTCTTCCAGGCAAATGGAATTACAACAACCCATGGATGTGACGATACCCTTTTGTGGGCAATGCAAGGATCCGTAGGCGCATGCCCCTGAATGATCAAATCAGCACGACTTTGAATCAGTTCTTGCTCTTGGTTGGTTGCAGTTATCTTAAAGAGTATGGACTGATGAGCAGGCAGCATCTGTTTTAAAAGGTGATACTCGGGAATCAACACTTCCTCGGCCAGCCAGGAAAATGAGGAGATGCGCAGAGCAGACTTTTCTTGAGCAAGCTCTGATTGGCTTCGCAAGACTTCATCCGTCCATTGCGCCACACGTCTTCCGGACTCCGTGACAGCCCATCGATTCCCGACTTTTTGAAGATATCCAAGTTCAGCAGAAATTTTTTGAACCTTTCGCACCAGCGCGGGAGGGTCCATTCCTAGAATAACGGCTGCGCCACGGAGTGAATCCGCTTGGTTAAATGCGTTGATAATGAGGCAATATTCAGGGGGTATTGGAAATTTCAACATGTTGTCAATTTAGCAACAATTAGCTGAAAAGTAAACAACAGACAGTTTCTCTCATTGGAATTAGAAAATGGTCTTGGCACAGTTTGTGATTTCGGAGGAGCATGGCAGTGTATAAACAAATTCTAATTTTGTTCGCTTTATTCAGTCTAAGACCACAGGCTGGAGCCGTAGAGATTCTGGTTAGTCAACCATCGGGCGAAACTCGTGGCTTAGTTGTGATCGCCCCGGCAAAGAAGTACCTCATGCACGAACGATTATTCGAAACCCTTGCCAATGCCCTCACAAAAGAGGGCTATGTGGCATTTCGATTTAATTGGTCGAAGGATACCCTCCGTGATCCTCATTTGGAGATGCAGAGAGCTTCGTCAGATATGCTCGAGGCTATCAAAATTGCACAACAACGAACTGGCTTCCACGCCAATCGAACAGTTCTAATTTCAAAGAGCTTCTCGACCAAAGTCATTCATCCTTCCTTAATATATGCTCAGACGCATATTTTATTGACTCCAAACTGTTCAGCGGAGGCTCCTTTTCAAAAGGTCTATTCTGAGGTTCTAAGCTTTGCAGGATTGCGCGTCAAAATTTATCTTTCGGAGAAAGATCCATATTGCGACGTCGATCATGTTCGTCAGGCACTACGACATATGTCGAAGTCATCAGCTCTCGTTGTTACTCAGGGCGACCATAATTTTGTCGAAATGAAAGGGGAATTCAAAAAGTCGTTTCAACCTCAAGATGACGTCATACGGTCCATCACCAAAGAAGTGCGATCTTTGTGAGATTGTCTTTCTGGGTAGAATTATTTATCAACAGGTCAATACATCAGCATCAGCTAATTTGCGCAGTTCATCCCAAATGCATTGTTCTCTGAATATTTGCAGAAAGGTGTCCAAACTTCGATGCAGATGGGTTCATTCGTGTGTACCGGATGCCAATGATACTGGCCGTTGAGTGAGATAAAGGCAAAATTTGGTTCTAAAAATCCTGAGTAGCCGTTGTGCGTCAGTCCAAATGCAAGCTTCATATTTGGTGCAAGCGCACCGGTTGTTAAATCTTCTCCTATAGCAGCGACAAGAGATCTGCTTTCGCCTCCGACCGAATTGATCAGGTATTCACCCGGGTCACCGACATTATGCCAGCTGGTGCCGCTCACAGCTTTTTTGATTGATTCTTCGTACTGAGCTCGTCCCGCAAAACAAGAGTATAACTGTTTAAAGGTCGAAGCGTTCGCTGCCGATTTTTCCCATAGATTTGGATTCGCGAGAAAGGTCCAGTTTCCACCGACCGATTTTTCGATAAAACCTGGATTGTTATTTGGATACTCGGCATGCACTTTATCGTTCGTAAATGTCAGGTATCCACTTTTCGTAGCTGAGTCCATCAGTTCAATCAAAGGCTTTTGCGGGTTGTTGTAAGAAACCTTAAGGGCATTGGGCACGGAATGCGCTTTGCCGTTAGTGCTGAAGTTTTTAAAGCGCTGAGGGACATCCTTCAAAAGAGTTTCGACCGGAACAAAGGGATTTTGGAACTTGACGGCAAATCCTTCTTGCCAACCTTCGGGTTTAAAGAAAAGTGCCTTGCCGTTGGCGAGGCTATCCCAATTCAATTTTTGCTGATTCAATTCGAGTGTTGCCATTCGGCTATAGGCAGTTGTGATTGAAGTAGGGTAAGTGTTGTCGACGGGTGTCAGCGAAAAGTCCGCGCTGCTTCCGTCCATATACGTGAGTTTCCACTGATCGCCGGCAGTCAAAGAGCGATTGATAAAAAGTACAGTTTTTTTGCTGGTTCGATCATAGAGGGCTAAAAATGGCGGATGCTCTGCAGTCCATTGAGCGAAATTAGCCTGCGCGTTTGACTGGCCATCACCAAATGGACGGTAACCTTTATGCTCAAGGTACAGTGGAAAGGCGACCATAATGGAGGTACCTGATTTGCTTCCAAGGCTCTCAAAAATTTTGTTAGCAAGCGCGATTTCGTTGTCGTTGCTTTTAAATGTGACCCGCTTTGAGAAAGTCGTCTGCAGTGAGAAAATTCCCCAAGGATAGCCGCCCAAGAGAGGGCCACCCGGAGAGTCTTTTTCGTGATGATGATCATGTTTTGTGCTGCTTATGTCTAATGTCTTTGAAGATTCTGATTTTTTTAAAAGGCAGCCTCCCATTGCCAAGCACATGATGATTGTAGAAAATATTTTCACACCCAAACCTTCGCAGCGAATCATTATTGCGGCCTCGTTGATTTAGTTTATTTCTGAACTCACTGAATTTTATTCGAGTCTTTGAAATTGCCGAATAGGCATCTGTCAATTCTTTGCCGTTAAAATCTTTTATTTGGCAAAATGACCGGTTGAAGCGTTTAAGATTTACGGGAGTGTGAGGATCACGTTCAAAGGTACAGAAATCAATTGCACTTCGAGTCTATGTTTTATTTCACTTGATGCTCGACAACATCAAAACGCTCAGCATTGAAAGTCCTTTCAATACGGTTGATAGCTCTTTTCTTCTGCGTAGGCAGAACCCATCAAAGAGTTGATCTTGGCTTTCACCTGAAAGCGTTTGTCGTTTGTGACATAGACGGCCCTGGCTAATTCGATAAATTCCTGATCGAAAGTCTTCGCACGTTCTTTGTCTCGAATGTCATCTTCGACCACCCAAAGCGTTTCATTGATGATTTTTAATTCATGAACCAATGCATGTTCTGTGTCGATTTTATTTGTTCGGCAAGTCTCAGTGAGTGCGCTTAATTCTTTGCGAATGTTCAGGAGTTTGGCGGGATCTTTGATCCTTTCGCACTTGATTTGAAGAATGGTTATTTTGTCGAGCAGTTCTCCGACTGACACAGGAACAAGAATTTCCGTTGCGCTCACATCTCACCTCTCTTCTTTTCTTTCGACGTTGGCTTTTTCATTCAACATTCACTTCAACTGTTTCGGTTAAGGTATTCAATCAACGATTTAACCATTGCTCCGGGCGGACACCTGCCGCGGGTCTAATGCAATTCTGAGTCGTTCGCCCAAATAATTGAGTGAAAAAACCAGACTGAAAATCGCCAAAGAGGGGAAAACTATCATGTGCGGAGATTCAATCAAGTAGGCTCTGCCATCATTGAGTAGGCCGCCCCATGAGACGTGCCCGTCGCCCAACCCCAGCCCCAAGAAGCTCAGACCAGATTCTGCCAAAATGGCTCCGGCCATTGAAAACGTGGCGTGGACTATCACGGGAGCCAGTGTGTTGGGGAGCAAATGCGCAATCATCAGACGAGCTGGAGAGGCTCCCAGAGCTCGTGCAGCAGAAACATAGTCTGCGCTTTTGAGTGTCCTTAATTGCGAACGAATAATTTTCGCTGAGCCAATCCAGCCGCCAATACACAGAGCCAGCACAATGGTTGCAAGACCACCTCCAAAAAAGGCGGCGACCAGCAATGGAAGCACGAGTGGAGGAAAGGCAAGGAGAATGTCCATGGCCCGCGTGATGATAAGGTCCGACCATCCTCCCGCGTATCCGGCCAATGCTCCCAGAGGGACACCAATCGCAAGGCTGCCCAGTGCTGTGGCAAGTCCAACCACCACCGAAACTCCTGCACCATGAGCCAGCTGGAAGAGAAGGCTGGAGCCGACGGCATCATATCCCATCCATCCTGCGGGGTTTCTCCAATCCAGCGCGGGCGCAATGCGGGTCTTGGGAAGGTTGACGTCAATGTTCAAGAGATCAGGAGAGATTATTGAGAGTGTTGCAAGAGTGGTCCAAAAAAGGATGACCGCAAAGCAGAGGCAAGGCCCGACGTGGGTGAGTTTGAATTTATGTGGGCTTTTTTTTCGATGGGTAATCACGTTGCATGGCTCCTCATCCCGCAACATCGGGGGTGCGTGGATCAATAAGTTTTTGCAAAAGTTCAACCGCGCTCGACACCGTGACATGCACAACGGCCAAGACCACCACACAGGCCGAGACTAAATTGTAGTCTCGTTGATTGACAGCTTCGATCATCAGTGAGCCAAGTCCGGGCCAAGTAAAAACCTGCTCGGTGATCACAGCTCCGCCCAACAGACCTGCCAGTTGCAAACCAAGGATCGCAATCACCGGAAGAATTGCATTCCGTAAGGCGTGCTTCAAATAAACATGAATGTTGCGGAGACCTTTGGCTCGTGCTGTGCGGATGTAATTTTCATGCAATACTTCCAGCAGTGTGGCTCTAATCATGCGGCTGGTCATTGCTGCCAAGGCTGCGCCAAGAGTTAACGCTGGCAGAAGAAGTGACTTGAACCCCTGTTGTCCTGTTAAAGGTAACAAATTCCATTGAACAGCAAATAACCAAAGCAAAATAGTTCCGGTCATAAACACCGGAGACGACACTAAAAGAACCGATAGTAAAGAGAGCGAATGATCAATAACACTTCCCTCACGGAGCGCCGCCAGGATTCCAGATACAAATGCAAACAACATTGAAAATGCGAACGCGCAGATGCCAAGTTGAAAGGTTGCTTTGAGCCTTTCCCGGAGTTGAGGTCCAATTTCTTTATCATCGATGAGTTTTCGGCCAAAATCTCCGCGGAGCAGATGAGTGACGTAGTCTTTGTATTGTTGCTGTAGTGGTCGATCAAATCCGCGCTCGTGCAGCCAGATCTGCTTTTGAACGGCCGGAGCATCCGGACCAAAAATCGCATCGGCCGGTGTTCCTGGGATCAAGCGCTGCACAAAAAAAACTAAGGTCACAACAGATGCGACAACAAAGACAAAGCGAGCGCTTAGACGGGCAAGAAAACGCAGCATCGAGAGACCTTTTCTATCCGCAGGATTATTTTTTTACAATCTCTGTGAGAGAAGAGTACCGACCATCGGGGAAAAGTTTAAATCCGGAAACATTCTTTTGCATGACGACGTGGCCCATTCTGTGCCAGAGAAATATGTAAGGTAAATCTTTTGCGAGAACGCCCTGAACCTTTTGATACAAAGAGTTCCTCGCTGTAAAATTATGATCGCCTTTGGCCAAATCCAGCCAACGGTCTACGGCCGGATGAGTATAAAAGCCTCGATTGGCGCCTTGTGGCGGCACGCGTGAGGAGTGAAAGACGAAATGCAGATGGTCGCCATCTTTATATCCGGTCCATGCAGCAATCCATGCTTGAATATTGCCATCATTGAGGTGTTTCATAAACGTGTTGAATTCCAGAACCTCAACTTTGACCTTCAATCCGACTTTTTTTAATTGGCCCGCAATCGCTTTTGCCACTGCAATGCGCTCGCGGTTGAGGGGTACTTTGAGAGTAAATGCTGCGCGCTCTTTACGTCCCTGAGGTCCGTCGGGATCGGGATAGCCGGCTTCATCGAGAAGTTTTTCAGCTTCCTTGGGGTTGAAATTGAGGGATTGGGCATTTTCAAAATGAAAAGCATGCCCGGGAGGAAACATCGAATTGGAAATTTTCCCCATGCCCTGCAAAGTAAAGCGGAGGATTTCATCACGATTGATGGCCAATCCGATCGCCTTTCGGACTCTCACGTCAGAGAATAATTTATTTTTTAAATTAAAGGCCAAAAATGCTGTCGAGTCCGACGTTTTGAGTTGAACATTAAATTCGTTACCTCTGTTATTAATGAACTCGGCAACTTTGTCGGTATCAAGTCCGTTCTGAACAAGATCAATATCTCCCTTCAGCAGGGCGGCATATCGGGTATTGGTGTCGGTGAAAATTTTAAAAATCACAGAGTCCAATGCGGGACGCTGGCCTCCAAAGGGAGCGCCGCTGTATTGTTCGTTGCGTTTCAGGATCCATTGGGAATCATCGAAACGGTCAACAATAAATGGCCCTGATTCGAATCCCTTGCCGTCAACAACTCCATCCGGTGGAAGCGAGAGTGCTTCCTTAGGCAGGATTCCAATGACAAGGTTTGAAATCAGTGAAACATCAGGTTCACTGAGCGTGAATTTAACCTCCCGTGCAGAAACTCGAGTGACGGATGCAACGCGTTCAAACGAGCCGCGACGAGGGCTGACTGGCCGCTTAGAGGCGTCCGAGTTTAAGATAAATTTATACGTTTCAACTACATCGTCTGCGTCCACACTTCGCCCCATAGCAAAGCGAATCCCGTCTCTGATTTTGACGATCAGGTTTTTTGAATCTTCGAAGGCAAACCCTTCGGCTAGGATGGGTTGAGGAGCACCTGTCTCTCCAAAACCGAACAGTGGCAAAAACAGCAAGGGCTCAAGATACTGGCTATTTGCATCAGTTCCCACAAAACGCGGGTCGACCGTGCGCGGCCGTGCGTCCAATGCGATAGTCAGTGCCTTTTTTGAAGTATTCAATGAGCCTACTGTCGACCCATCTGCTGACCGGCTCGCTGCGAGGGTAGCGAAGATGAGAAGCACTGCACCGAGCTGTCTGACGATGCGGGCTCGTCTAAGGGTGGTCAATTTGATGAACCGAGACACAGCACATGGCCCCATTTTTTTGACTCCAAGTCGCCCGAAGTTGTTCGACCAGTGTAGCCTCAGGGAGACTTGTGTTCCATGAGACAACCGTCAACCATTCTGTCAACAGAAGAACCATTTGAGTGGGTTGCAGAGCTCGAGCAGTTTTCGATGATTGTGAGTTGACGCGACGGGGAGCCTTCGATAGAAGGCTTCTCTTCGAGCATTTTCGATGAGGTGATTGGGTTATGGCACGAATTTCTATCCAAGACTGTCTCGACAGAATTCCAAACCGTTTTGCGGTGGTTATGTTGGCGGCCCGCCGGATGCGCCAGCTTCAAAAAGGCAGTGATCCGCTCATTGAGTGCAGAAACAAAGAAGCTGTCACGGCTTTGCGCGAAATCGCAGCTGGTCTTGTTGGCATCCATGAGATGGAAAAGATTCCGGGTCTCTCCGAGAATATTGAGCGCGTTTCGAAAAAATTAAGGGACTAATTGGTCCGGTGGGTCGCCCGCATGCGTCCTGAGAATCATCTAATAACCGCTTTGGCACAGCGCTTTTTGCTGAAGGCCTTTGTATTTTTTATTTTTATTTGTGCAATGCCACCGGTGATCGCTGACTCAAAAAAGCCAGTGATCGATGACTCGATGCCGGCTGTATCGACGGCTGTGCCAAAGACCTCCGCTCTGACCTTGACGGATAACTCGGGTGCTCCGCGACTCACTCCCCAGTTGCGTTGGGGGCGGCTTGATGCAAAAAGCCAATCGGCTCCGCTTTTCGACTCTCTGAGCAAGCTTTTTGAGACCCATTCTGAAAAAATAAACTTTGCTAAGCGTTCGTTGCCCAGTTTGTTGGAACAAGCGCAACCTCGGTCGTGGGGCAGGGTGTTTCCATTTCGGCAGGCCCATGACATTCCCAAGGACTTTGTTTTTATAAACTTTGGTCGCCAAGGGTTTCTTGCTGCTGAAGTCAATCCGCGTGTGCCGCCTCTCTTATCTGGAACTCAGACACTTGAGTGGATTGAATTGCGCAGTCCGACTCCTGTGACCGCGGCACGAGAGTTTAGGTTGACTCGCCCTGTGACCCAAGGACTCCGTGATTTGGGTCTTCAAAACCCTTGGTCGACGGATATTTTCTCGGCTCTTTGGTCGACTCATTTTGAATCTGCCGCTGCGATTGTCGATGCGGGTGGTTTGCGCTGCTTGAACGCAGCCTCTGCTAAAAAACTCTATCCCCAGCTCGGTGAGCCGGATGCTCACGCGCGTTGCACCGTGAGTCAGCCTTCAGTGGTAAAAAGTGCCCTGAGCCCGATGGGACCTCAGGCTCAGGCATCACCCTGTCTCCCCATGGGCTCGATTCAGTCTCAGTCCCTTGAGTTCTTGGGTGATGAAAAATCGAGTCACTGCCTTTTATGGCGGAATGCTCTTGATGAAAGATTTTTGCAAAAAGAATTACGCTCAAAGTTAATTTGCCTGAATGCGCGGCATAAGAGTTACGTCCAGACTCGATTTAGTTCGATTGTCGCAATTATACCTGCCAGCGTTCCCGAGACTGTCCATATCATCGAATCTGAAGACGGGCTGCTGTCTGCCTATCGCTTTGAACTCACGACATTGAGTGCAAAAAAAGAAGAAATCAATGTTCCTGTCGGGCAAAATGTGCGCAACCTTGGCTTTCCAATCCGACGCACTGGGCTTTACGCTTGTCCATCAAAACTTTCAGCAACGACGACGCTGAATGCAACGTCACCGGCAGCGCTCCCATTGACTCTGCCTGAAGGCCGTCGACCGATGGTTGATTGGGTCTATGTGGACGAATCGATCTACAGCGGTCTGCGCCCGACACGTTCAGATGTTGATGCTGGTTGGAGGATTCGCGAAAGTGGCGATGGAAATATCGGAGTAGAGAAACTCGGCTGGGCACAGCTCCAGTATGAACACCCCTCGATCATGCATGAACGACAGATGAGTTGTGTGGCCGCGCGCCATATTGATGCCAAATGTGGTCTTCGTGTGCTTCAAACGGCTCTACAACTCTCACAGGAATGGCTTAAGGATGATTTTGACAAAAATGGTGTTTTGCCCGCAGTTCAGCTTTCGGCTGCGCTTCTGATGGCTCAATCGCTGGAGAAGGTGGTTAATCAGTTGCCTGAATGGAGTCTGCGCTCGGAAACTGACACGTTGTTGGCTGTCTTTAAACGTCAAGTCAAAGATCTTATGAACAGAACGTCGGCCGGACAGGATGTCCAAATTCGTTTACTGTCATCTGGCAAAGTTTCTATGCCTGCGGCTTCTTTTATAGATCTTCCGCCAGATTCCCCCGATTTTTTGGCGATAAAAACTCAACTGTCTTCGTCGCCGGATGTTTGGGCTGCTTTGAAACAAAGATCTCTTTAAGGTCACATCATGAAAAATGAATCGCGTTATTTTACGACTCCTATTTATTACGCCACCGGCGAGCCTCATGCAGGGCATCTGTACGCGACTGCGCTTATGAATGTACTGAGCTTGCATTATCAGCATCGCGGCTTCGAAACTCGGACTCTAACGGGTATGGATGAGCACGGCGAGAAAGTTGAAGAAAAAGCCAAAGCGCTTGGAATGAGTAATCAGGCGCTGGTTGATATGTTGGCAGTCAAATGGAAAGAAATTTACACGCAATTTGGCTTTACCTACGATATCTTTATGCGCACGACGAGTGCTGAGCATAAAGAAAATGTGCGTGATATTTTGAGCCAGTGTCATAAAAAAGGTGACATTTACTTTGGCGAACATGAAGGAAATTACTGCGTCGAATGTGAGGCTTTTTTAACTTCAAAAGAGCTTGATGAGAATAACAACTGTCTGATTCACAAGCGACCCACGGAGCGTCGTAAAGAAGGCAATTATTATTTTCGAGTGCAAAAGTATTTGCCTCAGATTAAGGAATTGATCCGCGACGGAAAAATTGTCGGCCAGCGGCGTTACATTAATGAGTTGCTTGGCTTGTGTGATTCCTATGAGGGCGATTTAAGTATTTCCCGTCCAAAATCACGCACACAATGGGGTATTGAACTTCCCTTCGACAGCAATCACATCGCGTATGTTTGGTTCGATGCTCTTCCAAATTACGTAACTGGTGTGGGAGGCGTAACCGCAGCCCGCACGAGTCCTTTTTGGGCTTCCGCAACCCACGTTCTTGGCCGCGATATTCTTAAATTTCATGGGCTCTTTTGGCCGGCAATCTTGCTTTCTTTGGACCTTCCGATGCCGCGGCTTTGCGTGACGGGCTGGTTGTTGTCGGGCGGTCATAAAATGTCAAAGAGTCTTGGAAACGCCATCACTCCGGCTGATCTGGCGCCACTCGGACGCGATGCCTTTATTAATGCTGCCTTCCGGATGGTGAATCCGGGAGAAGATATGGATCTGACGATGCGCAGCATCATTGAAAGGTACAACGCAGACTTGGCTAACGGCATTGGAAATTTAGCATCGCGGACTTTGGCGATGATCGAAAAGTATTTTAATTCCGAGATCCCTGCCTTTCATTCCGCCCACCTGACCGAAGATGAAAAGCACTTGGCTGATGTTGCTCAGCGATTGCCATCGCAGGTTCAGTCAGCCTTTGATGAGCTCCGGTTGGCAGATGCATTGAACAGTATTTGGGAACTCATCGCGCACACAGACAAATATATCGCTCAACACAAACCGTGGTCTCTTGCTAAGCAGACGGACGAAGAATCGCGTGCACGGCTCGCCAATGTTCTTGCCCACAGCACTGCAGTTCTGCGGTCTGTAGGATACCTTGCTGCGGCCTATTTTCCGGATCGCATGCTTGAGCTTCTCCGTTCCATTGGGGAAGACGCAGCATCGATGAGCCAAGCATTTTCGCGCGCAGATCATTTTCATGATATTCGCTCGGGCTTTAAAATTCAGGACATTCCTCGCCTGTTTCAACGCATGGAAGTTCCAGCGGCAGAGAGTCGCCAACCTGCGGTCTCTCAGGCGGCCAAAGCACCGACGACCGGAGCTTCATCCACATCGGCGGTGCCTTTGACGTCATCGACAGTTGCCTCATCCGCCCCTACATCACCGTCATCCACAATCTCTATCGATGATTTTGCAAAAGTGCAGATTCGCGTCGGGACTGTCATTAATGCTGAGCTTGTTGAAGGCTCAACCAAGCTTCTTCGTTTAAGGGTCTCTTTGGGTGAATTAGGAATCAGGCAAATTTTTTCTGGTATTCGTGAGTGGATCACACCTGAGGAATTGGTCAATCGAAAGGTTTTAATTGCTTCTAACCTTGCTCCCCGCAAGATGAAATTTGGTCTGTCCGAAGGGATGTTGTTGTCGACAGAAGGTCAAGGCGGAAAAATCACGCCGGTCTTTATCGCCGAGGAGCTTCAAGAAGGCGCGTTGTTGGCGTGACTCATTCAGCAACGGTAAGAATTGGGTGTGACTTTGCAGAGACGTTGGTCCAGCAAAGCTAAAATAATCCTGATTCGCTCAGCGATTGATCTTAGTGCCCTCGTTCACTGAGCGCATTATTTCGTCTCGTGGAATTAGGTCTGTCGGCAATTGTGCACGACGCACATTGGCCCGATAGAGAACTGCTCCACGCAGTTTGGTGTAATCCAGATCGGCATCCTCAAGATTTGCACGCGTTAGATTGGCACCTTCAAGGTTGGCGTTCCAAAGACTTGATTGTGAAAAATCACACGCTTCCAAATTCGAATCTTTGAAATTGACGTAGGACAGGTTTGCGCCCACAAAACTACAGTTCGAAAAATCGAGTTTTGTTAGGTTGGCCTTCCGCAGGTCGACTCCTGCAAAATCGCGACTGGTCTGCAAAATTTCAATGGCTTCCTTGCGGGTGAGCGTCTTTGGTTTTGCACTTTCCGGATCAATCGCAATGCCGGCGCTTGCTGCGCCACCGCCATCTTCGTCATCATCGCTGTTATCATCGTCGTCGGAAAAATCATCGTCATCAAAATCACCATCGTCATCATCCGAGCCGCGACGAGGCGATAAATTCATGGGCAGGTTCGGTTGTGAAGAATTCTTGTTGCTGAAGGACGACTTGATATGCACCTTCGTTCCCCTCCGGTTCATTCGCAGGTCAGTGAGTGACGACTCTGTCGGTTAAGGGGGATTGTTTATCCCGTTTTTTAATGAAAAGGCAACAAAAAAACCGGTACAGTCCGTACCGGCCGTGTTTGACGCCGAAATTTGTCAGGACCGTAAGGTTCCCTGCCCGCCGCCAGGACCCGAGGAATAAGGAACATCGTCATCGGACAACTGTTCCTGAGAGGTTGCGGTCATAGCGGGTCTTTTGGGAGGCATGCTCATGGTTGGAGCTTGAAACACAGTGTCATGGGCATCCTTCATGAGCAAATTCACTAAACGACTGCGGATCACTGATTTTGGGACCCAAAAGACGTCAGATAAGTATTGGACCATGTTGGCACGTGGCGGAACTTTGGTCAGTTCGGCCTTGAGGAGGTCGGCTGGCACAAGCAATGCGTTTGCAAGGTCGACAACCTCGAGTGCGGCGGTCTCGTCCGATCGCGCGGGAAGTGCGAATTGCTCACGTTCTGAAAGCAGCATAATTCGTGCAACTTCGCGCGCAATTGCGCTTCGGATGTGAGCAGTTAAATCACCTTTGCGATGACGGATGACGTATTGCCCGGGCTTGAGACGATGACTGCGAGCCAAGCGGTCTGTCATTTCAACAGGCGCGATTTGAATGAATGGAATAAAGGTCAACAACTCTGGCAAGAAGACGGGAACGCTCGCTGCACCGGCGCGGCGGACCATCGAATCCGCGATGGATTCCATCATCAACTGACGGTCACGGCGCGCTTTCGAAAAAGTTTGCCCCATGTGGCCCTGACTCTGTTTGGCTTCTTCCTCTGATTCGCAAAAGTCGAACCAAGCTTCATCAAAATCTATTGCACCGCTCGCAACATCCTCAATCAGCTCAACATCAACATCCAATGCCCGCGAGAGTGCTTCGAGTGCAAAAATGCTGCGGACAGATTTTTTCCCACGTTTCCAGTGGCTGGTATCGCTTGGGTTGTAATCAAGAATGTTTCCGACATCCTGATCATGGACTTTTCCATCTGGCTTACGGGCTTCAAGAACTCGCAAACAGAATCTGAACAGCACCGCAGACTGCGGAAACCTTTGAGCTTCGCTGGCTTTACGCATCTCGCGTCCCCCGAGCGGACCAATTGTTATATTTTAAGGAACTAACAACGACTCTACTCGGATGTCGTTCGAAGTGTCAACGTCGATTCGGTGGTCTGGGACAGTTCCCTTGAGTGTAAATCTGCCTTTCAATGCGCGTCAGTAAAGGTGATTGTTTGTATTTGTGCTTAAGTCCTGCGAGAGACAAAAAACCATAAAAAAAGTGAAAAAAAACCCCTCCGGTTGGAGGGGCTCACATCAAAGCGATTTTGGCTTCAGCGCAATTCAGTTTGCTTCGAACTCAGCGTCAACAACGCCATCCTTTTTGGCGCCGGTCGCTCCTCCAGCTCCGGGTCCGGAAGAAGACCCCGCCTCCGGTCCACCTTGGGCGGATGAAGTTTTATACATTTCCTCAGCCAGCTTGTAGGCCTTTTGCTCCAGAGATGCCGCTGCTGCTTCCAGCGCCGATTTGTTTTCAGACTCTGTCTCCAAAACTTTGCGGGCAGCTTCAATTTCAGACGTCAGTCCCGACTTCAAATCGGCTGGAATTTTGCCTTCGTTGTCGCGCATTGTTTTTTCGACTTGGAAAACCAGACCATCCAGCTTGTTCTTTGCATCAATGACTTCACGGCGCTCTTTGTCTTGTGTCGCATGCACTTGAGCGTCATCGACCATGCGCTTAATTTCCGACTCAGACAATCCAGATGAACTGGTGACCGTAATCTTCTGCTCTTTACCGGTGCCAAGGTCTTTTGCAGATACATTGAGGATCCCGTTGGCATCGATATCGAACGTCACTTCAACTTGCGGAACACCGCGTGGAGCTGGTGGAATGTCGCTTAAATTAAAGCGGCCCAGCAGACGATTGTCGCGCGCGATTTCACGCTCCCCTTGGTAAACCGCAATCTCAACGCTGGTTTGGTTGTCAGCAGCTGTCGAAAAGATTTGGCTCGCCCGCTTTGGAATCGTGCTGTTACGCTCGACAAGTTTAGTGAACACGCCGCCCAGAGTTTCGATGCCAAGGCTCAAAGGAGTCACGTCGAGAAGGAGTACGTCCTTGACCTCTCCACCCAACACGCCGGCTTGCACAGCGGCACCCACAGCCACAACTTCATCAGGGTTGACAGAACGGTTAGGTTCTTTGCGGAAAAAGGCCTTTACCTTTTCGCCCACGAGCGGGATACGTGTCGAGCCACCGACCATCACAACTTCATCGACTTGTTCCACCGAGAGTCCGGCATCACGCAGAGCTGCGCGGCAGGGTTCGATCGTTCTTTCGATGATCTTGTCGACCATCTGTTCAAACTGCGGACGGTTGAGGGTCAGTACCAAATGCTTAGGTCCGGATGCATCGGCCGTCAGATACGGCAGATTGATATCCACCTTGGTTGTAGACGAGAGCTCGATCTTCGCCTTTTCAGCTGCCTCGCGCAGGCGCTGCATGGCCATCGCATCTTTTGATACATCAATGGCTGTTTGCTTTTTGAATTCAGCGACGAGCCAGTCAATTAGACACTCGTCAATATTGTCGCCGCCCAGATGTGTGTCACCGTTGGTGGCCAGCACTTCAACAACGTTGTCGCCGACCTCAAGAATCGACACATCGAAGGTTCCGCCGCCAAAGTCATAAACAGCAATTTTTTGGTTGTGTTTTTTGTCCAGACCGTATGCGAGCGCAGCAGCCGTGGGTTCGTTGATGATGCGCAGTACTTCCAGGCCGGCAATACGCCCCGCGTCCTTTGTTGCCTGGCGCTGAGAGTCGTTGAAGTAGGCAGGAACCGTGATGACGGCCTGAGTCACGGGTTGACCCAAGTATGCTTCGGCAGAGGCCTTCAGTTTACTCAACACTTTTGCTGAAATCTCTGGTGGTGCCATTTCCTTGCCGCCCAGTTCAAACAGGACTTTGTCGCCGCTGCCCTGTTTAACCGTGTATGGCATTTTTGAAGCTTCGTCTTTGCGCTCGGTGAAATGCAAACCGATAAAACGCTTCGCCGAGTAGACGGTGTTTTTGGGATTGGTCACAGCTTGGTTGCGGGCTGCACGGCCGACAATAAATTCGCCATCGCGTGTGTATCCGACAACTGAAGGAGTCGTTCGATCGCCTTCTTGGTTTGCAATTACTTTAGGTGCTCCGTTCTCCATGACCGCAACAACCGAGTTCGTCGTTCCAAGGTCAATTCCAATGATCTTTCCCATTGCCGTCATCCTCCACGCTAAGGGCTTTTTGTCTCACAAGAAAGTCAGTTTCTTTGCGGCCCTCTGTGCTCCGGGCCATGTCTGGTCAGGAACATAATCCGGGTTCAACACCTGTCAACCCGTTGAAGATGATTTGCCTTGCTGGCCATCGGAGAGTAGAAACTGCTCCCTTGGAGGCAGCGTCCTGCGCGATGTCTGTTTGTGCTCGCTGCATGCAATGCCTCAAATGCTCAAGAATGTCCGAGGTCTTCATGGAACCGCTCACGTGGCTCGTTAGTTTCTTCACCGAGTATGGCTACTGGGCGGTGTTCGGGGTGCTGCTTGCCTGTGGTTTTGGTTTGCCGATTCCGGAGGATATCTCTCTTGTGGCTGGCGGTATCATTTCAGGCCTTCAGTTTACGCACGTGCACACCATGTTCTTTGTGGGCATGGCCGGCGTTCTTTTGGGTGATGGAGTTGTTTTTTTGACGGGTCGGCTCCTTGGCCAACGCGCATTTTCACTTCCCTTGGTTCGGCGTCTGATGACCCCTGAAAGATACACGGCTGTTCAAGGCAAGTTCGCCCGACATGGTCGCTGGGTCATTTTCGCAGGACGTTTTATGCCCGGCTTGCGTACACCGATTTTTTTGACGGCAGGCGCAACTCGACAGGTGGGTATTCTTCAATTTTTTTTGATGGATGGGTTTGCCGCTCTCATAAGTGTGCCAGTCTGGGTCTACTTGGGTTATTTGGGTGCTGATAATCGCGAATGGTTGCTGCGGATGATTAAACGCGGTCAAGCTGCTAGTCTGATCTTTCTGGCGCTGATCATCTTGGCAGCTCTGGTGTTCTTTTACTTGCGCAAACGGAATCGAAAACAATGGCAAACTTGAGAATTGAAGATGCTATTCTCACTTACTGCGGATTTTTGGTGGCAATCACCATGCGCGAAGCCGCGCATGCAGTTGTTGCACGCAAATTGGGTGATCGCTCTGCAGAAACAGAATCAAGAGCAACATTTAACCCCATTCCTCACATAGATATTCTGGGAACGATTGTTCTGCCTCTCGTCTTTTTATTTACTGGCACCCCATTCTTGCTTGGTTGGGCGAAGCCACTCCTGATTGATACGCGCTATTTTAAAAAGCTGAAGCGCGATATTAATATCGCGGAACTGGCCGGTCCGCTGACAAATTTTTTGATCGCCGTTATTTGTGGAGTGGGTGCGACTGTTGCTGGTTATAAATTGGAAGAAATGTGGGCGGGCAATGATCCGGTTCCCCGTTTACTGCTTGAGATTGCAAAATCAAATATCGTGATCGGACTGTTGAACCTTCTGCCATTTCCGAACTCTAGTGGATGGCGACTTTTGCTCAACAATATTAGCTATCAGCTTGGGCAGAAACTCAACGAACAAGCGAATATCATCAGTATTGTGATGCTCGTCTTGCTTTTGACGAACATTCTAAGCCCACTCTTCACAGGTGCGATAGGATTGTATCTTTACGTCCTTCAGATGATCGCCTGACGGCTGACAGGACGCGCCCGACTCACGAGGTGCCTGATGAAAGAAAAAGATAAGGAATTCGTCTATCATATTTATTCACACGCCGATGCTGACGGTGGGATTGCGTCAGCTTTGTTCGGTCGTTTTCTGCGTATTCTGGCGGATGATGAACATTTACCCATCGCTATTCATCCAGTCAATCACGGACCTGATCAACAGGAGTGGAGCAAGACGGATTTAAAATATCCCTGTGCGATTTTGGATTTCTCGCTTCATCCGGCCTTCTTGATGGATAAGTTTTTTATCTCGGGAGAGATGAAGTCTCGAGCGGAGAAAAAACTTCCCTGTTTTTGGATTGACCATCATCCGACAGGTGGAGGTATGTCATTTCTGACGCCTGAGAATTGTCAGACGTTTTTGACGCACGCCAGAGCTCGGTGGGATGTTGAGGCCATCAGCACTCCCGGCTTGCTCAGGACTCATCATGAATCACTGGGTATACCAAGATCATTGATTCAAGAGTATGAAGTCCTTATTGATCTGGCCGAAATTATCGATGGTGCGTTATTTGCGAATGCGCAATCAGCGCATGATTTTTCCAGCGATGCGGTCAAACTACAGACGTTATTCAGCAGCAATCATCCGTTGATTGACCAGATGTCAATCTATCGTGCGATCGTGGAGCAGCTGATGAAAGCACCGAGCGTGGATGATTTGCTTCTGTCTGATCCTATTTACTCTGCACTCATTGAGCACGAACAATCCATAGTCCTTAAGCAGCAGCGCATTTACCAAGAACAAACACGCATAGATGGCTGCGTTGCTGTGAGTGATTTTTTTGAATGGACCAACCGTGAAAGCTTCCCCGGTATGGGACGATTTATTCCCTACCTTCTTTTTCCCGACATTCAATTCGCGATCCATGTTCAGCCACCAAAAAATGGTATCGCTTCGGTGTCGTGCGGGATCAACCCTTGGAACAAACCATCCTCAGACAGCAAGCACCTTGGACGTTACTTTGCAACCCATTTTGCCGGAGGTGGTCATGCTTTTGTTGCTGGCGGTCGGATAACCTCCAGAGAAACCCAAAAAATCAACGATCTTATAAATTTTCTTAAAAACTGATCGGATTGAGCGACTCTCCGACTGCCGCTAGTATTTTGGAGTCCTTCCACTCACACCTTCGAGGGCTCCATGCAACAGACATTCCACTTTCGAAAAGTCGCCGTGTTGGGCGCAGGCGTTATGGGAGCGCAAATTGCAGCTCATCTCGCAAATGCAAATGTCGACGTCATTCTCTTTGATTTGCCAACCAAGGACGGAGATAAAAACGGTATCGTTCAAAAATCACTGGCAGCGCTTCAGAAACTTGAACCCACGCCTTTTTCTGTCAAGGCAAAGGTCAACGACATTCAAGCGGCCAACTATGAAACCGATCTTGATAAGCTCAAATCGTGTGATTTGATTATTGAGGCAATTTCCGAACGACTCGACTGGAAGGCCGATCTTTACAAAAAGGTGTCCCCCTTTGTTTCGACGGGTGCTATTTTTGCAACAAACACGTCGGGACTGAGTTTAAAAGCGCTCAGTGAATTTTTGCCTGCCGATTTAAAAAGCCGATTTTGCGGTGTTCATTTTTTTAATCCGCCGCGCTACATGGCATTGGTTGAGATTATTCCTGCACCCGCGACACAAGAGAGTGTCCTCGAGTCATTGGAAACCTTTCTGACAACCACTCTGGGCAAAAGCGTGGTTCGCGCCAAAGACACTCCCAATTTTATCGCCAACAGAATTGGCGTGTTTTCGATGCTGGTCACTTTGCATCATGCGGCAAAATTCAATCTCGGCTGCGATGAAGTCGACGCGCTGACCGGCCCTATCATCGGCCGTGCCAAAAGTGCAACTTACAGAACGGCTGATGTGGTGGGTCTCGATACGTTTGCTCATGTTGTCAAAACGATGTCCGACACCCTGCCAGACGATCCGTGGCACGAGCTGTTTGTGTTGCCCGATTGGCTCAATGGACTCATCAGCAAAGGGGCCTTCGGACAGAAGACTGGAGCGGGAGTCTATAAAAAAGTTGGCAAAGACATTTTAGTCTTTGATCCCGCAACGAATGATTACCGACCATCCGCTGGTGCTGTTGCTCCTGAAGTCGACGCCATCCTGAAAATCAAAAATCCTGCTGAGAAAATGCAGAAGCTTCGTGAATGCACGCACCCTCAAGGGCAGTTTTTGTGGTCAATTTTTAGAGATCTTTTTCATTACTGCGCCGTACATGCTGAAAGCATTTGTCACAATCTCCGTGATTTGGATTTTGCCGTTCGCTGGGGGTTTGGTTGGAACGCAGGTCCTTTTGAAGCATGGCAGGTTTCAGGCTGGCAGAATGTGGCACGTTGGATTCAGGAAGACATCACGACAGGCAAGGCTTCTGCGAAGGCGACGCTTCCTGCTTGGGCAACTGAAGCATCACGTACGGCTGTGCACAGCAACGAAGGCTCTTATTCGATCTCTCAAAAGGCAATGGTTCCGCGTCCGAGGACAGGTGTCCATGCTCGTCAACTGTATCCAGAAAAGTTGCTGGCAGAAACATCAGAATACGGAAAAACTCTATGGGAAAATGAAGGTGTCCGGTTGTGGTCGACGGGAGACCAAATTGGTATCCTTTCCTTCAAGAGCAAAATGCACGCAATAGGACGCGAAGTTCTTGAGGGTGTGATTGAATCCGTTCGCTTTGCTGAGAAGAATCTGAAGGGACTTGTCGTCTGGCAGACCGAACAACCCTTCAGTGCAGGAGCCAATCTTGCGCAGGTGAGTCAGCTTCTTGCGGAGAAAAATTACGTTGCCGCAGAGGCGATGGTCAAATCTTTTCAAGATGCATCACAGGCGCTTAAATTTTCGATGGTACCAACCATTGCGGCAGTGAGTGGGTTAGCTCTAGGTGGAGGTTGCGAATTCGTTATGCATACCTCTCGCGCTGTTGTTGCTCTTGAAACATACATGGGTTTGGTTGAGGCTGGCGTCGGTCTCATTCCGGCTGGCGGGGGCTGCAAGGAACTGGCCCTTCGTGCTGCACAATCTGCGCGTGGCGGACAGATTTTTCACTTTATCAAGATGGCGTTTGAGACTATCGCGATGGCTCAAGTTTCTCGCAGCGGAGAACACGCGCGTGAACTTGGACTTCTGCGGCCCACCGATCTTGTTGTCTTTAATGCAAACGAGTTGCTTCACATCGCAAAGCATCAGGCGCTTTGTTTAGCTGAGTCTGGTTATCGTCCACCTCTCAAAGCCCGTGACATTCCGGTTGTTGGTAAGGGAGGCATCGCGACGCTCAAGATGATTATTGCCAACATGCTCGAAGGGCAATTTATCAGTGAACATGATGCCGCCATTGCAGAACGAACCGCAACTGTTCTTTGCGGTGGTCACGTCGAGGGTGGAACGTTGGTCAATGAAGACTGGTTATTGGAGTTGGAACGTAGTCTTTTCGTAGAACTGCTCAAAACAGAAAAAACGCAGGCACGCATTGACTACATGCTGAAAAACGGAAAGCCATTACGTAACTGATATTTCATCGACCTTTATCAAGGGAAGGATTTAGAGAGAATGATAATCAAAACTCGAGACGCTTATATTGTGTCCGCTCTGCGAACGCCTGTGGGCAAAGCACCCCGCGGTGCATTGCGTAATACCCGTCCGGACGATCTTCTTGCCTTGGTTCTTAAATCTGTTGTCCAATCGGTCCCGGGTTTGGATGCGCACGAGATTGGAGACGTGATTGTTGGTTGTGCCATGCCTGAAGCAGAGCAAGGGATGAATGTGGCGCGTATTGGTCTTTTGCTCGCGGGTTTACCGCATTCGGTGCCAGGGATTACGGTGAACCGTTTTTGTTCCTCAGGGCTTCAGGCTATCGCTTCGGCCGCCGATAGGATTCGCTTGGGTGAAGCCGATGTCATGATTGCCGCAGGAACAGAGAGTATGAGCCTGATTCCTATGATGGGTCACAAGGTTGTTATGAATCCAAAGGTTTTTGAAAACAATGAAAATTTGGGAATCGCATTTGGGATGGGAATTACCGCTGAGCGTGTTGCTGCACAATGGAAAATCAGCCGAGAATCTCAGGATGCCTTTGCGCTTGAAAGCCATCGCCGGGCAGTTGCGGCTTGGCAAAGTGGAGAGTTTGCAAATGAGATAATTCCCGTTGATGTTGCAGAAAGTGTGCTTGATGCAACTGGCTTAAAGATCAAAACAACTCATTCGACGCTCAGTCGTGATGAGGGTCCGCGTGCCGATTCGACACTCGAGTCTCTTGCAAAGCTCAAACCTATTTTTTCTTCAAAAGGCAGCGTGACGGCAGGAAACAGCTCGCAAATGTCGGACGGCGCTGCTGCTGTTCTGCTGATGAGTGAAGATGCCCTCAAGCGATACAATGTGCAGCCGATGGCCCGATTCATATCATATGCGATTGCCGGTGTGCCCCCTGATGTGATGGGAATTGGTCCGAAGGAGGCAATTCCCAAAGCGTTGAAACAGGCGGGCATGAAGCAAAATCAGTTTGATTGGATTGAGCTGAATGAAGCATTTGCTGCGCAGAGTCTTGCGGTCATCAATGACCTTGGACTCGATCCGAGCAAAGTGAATCCGTTGGGCGGTGCAATTGCGTTGGGGCATCCACTGGGTGCGACCGGGGCAATTCGCATGGCCACACTCGCGCATGGATTGAAGCGCCGTCGTTTGAAATACGGTATGATCACAATGTGTATCGGAACAGGCATGGGCGCTGCCGGTTTGTTTGAAGCATTGTAAATCTGTTCGAGAGGCTTGGTCTTGCTGTTCAAGTGCAGAAGTTCATGAGGTCCGGCTGTTGGCGCCAACCGGATGACGTGAGACAAAATTCTTTCCATCCGGACAGACAATCAGGATGGACTTGGCAAAGGCAAAGATCGGTTTATATTCGCGTCGGTGTCCTGATTCAGCCAATCTGTGTTCTTTGGTCTTCAATCAGGACCTCACTCTATGCACAGGTGGAATTGAAATGAAGCAGGTGTCACGTCTTCTTTCCAATGTTCAAGGGACTTTTCGAAAAGGTTCTAAGCGAATCGCGGTGGCGGCGCTGGGAACCTGTGCGCTCTTTGGTTTGGTTTCGGGAGGGGTTTTGTTGTTCGCTCCCGACAAGTTGGATGAGGTGCAAAATTCTCTCTCGGCACTCGGCTCAAAAGGCTACAAGCTGCCCGATGTGCCTGCTATCCCGCATAGCTCTGAGCAAGAAATAAAAACGCTCAAAACGTTTTCAAAAGTTTTCGTTAATCTGGCCAAGCAAAGTCGTCCGGCGCTTGTTTTCATCAAAACAAAGCGCGCCTCACAGAGTCGCGGAATGCGTGGCTTTCCTTTTCCCGATGACTTTTTCTTCCCGTTTTTGCCACCCGGAGGCGGTGGAGGACCGCGTGAGCGCGGCGGTGTGCAGGAAGCCGCAGGGTCCGGGTTTATCGTTGACCTCAAAAGCGGCTACGTGATGACGAATAATCACGTGGTTCAGGATGCAAGCGAAATCACCGTCGAGACTTTTGACGATCGGAAATTCAAAGCCAAACTCATTGGCAGCGAACCATCGGTCGATGTGGCAGTGCTTAAACTTGAGAATTTCAATGCAGGATCTTTGCGTCAGCTGGGTCTTGCTGATTCGGATGTGGTTGAAGTGGGTGATTGGGTTGTCGCGTTGGGTGCGCCTTTTTCACTTCCGCAAACACTCACCGTCGGAGTTGTGAGTGCGCTGGGGCGCGGAGGTGTGCTCGGACGCGGTGCGATTGAAGATTTCATTCAAACAGATGCGGCAATCAACCCCGGAAATTCTGGCGGTCCGTTGGTCAACTTGGATGGTAAGGTCATTGGCATCAACACAGCGATCAGTTCTCCGACCGGAAGTTCAGCGGGGATCGGCTTTGCAGTGCCTGCCAATATGGCCAAGCTGGCTGCTGAAATGCTTATCAACGAAGGCCGTGTGACCCGCGGGTTTCTCGGTATTGATGGTCGAGACTTTAGTGAATTGAGTCCAGATATTTTGCGTGAGCTGAAGCTCAACGAAGACAGTCAGGGAACAATGATTGTCGCGGTGGTCAAAGGGAGTCCTGCTGAAAAAGCTGAACTCAAACCCTATGATGTCATTCAATTCTTAAACGGAACTCCCGTGACTAGCTTTTCACAATTGCGCACTCGTTTGGCGTTTACCAAGCCGGGGACTGAAGTCAAATTGGGTATTTTGCGCGATGGAAGGCAAATGGAATTGAAGGTTAAAGTCGGGCAGCTGACTCCGGAAGTTGTTAAAAACAGTGCCGATGACGATGCAGACAATGACTCGGGTATTGCGAGTGAATTTGGGCTTTCTATTAAAAATTTGACCGCTGAATTGCGTAAACAGCTTGGTATTCGCTCTAATCAGGGCGTTTTAATCACTGGTGTTTCCGAAGAAAGTTATGCCGCTTTTGCTGGATTGCGTCGTGGAGACGTGATCACCGAAATCAACCGCAAGTCGGTCAAGACGACGAAGGATATCGAGTCGGCGATTAAGAATTCAAAAGACAAATCGCGTGATTTACTCTTTTTGATTGAACGCAACGGTCGCAATCAGTTGATTGTGTTGCGTCTCAGATAATTGGGACGCAGACGAGGCGTCCTTTATTTCGTTCGTGCCAACCCACCGGATGACCCTGATTGGGGGCTTGCTGTATGACCGAGAGTGCCCATCACCCACGCAGCCCTGCAGTGAGCCTCCAGATCATTGGTATTCATGTGGGTGGAGTCGCGAATCAGAAATCGTCTTTGGTCCGTGCCCGCTGTGTGGTGAGGGAGTTTTATACCGGCCTCAGTGATGCCGCGTTGCATGGACGGCTTCTGAGCCGTTTGCAGCAGTCGATAAGCGGTATTCCCGGTGCGGCTCCCGGCAGCCAGTTTGATTCCGAGGCACCAACAGCCAAAAACTCCCCCCTTTTTTGGGAGGCCTTTTCCTCAGACCTTGGCCCTGTCGCTCATCAGGATGCCGATACACGGCTGCTAGAAGCCATAAGTGATTTGGGTGGTGCGCAAATCTTCTGTTTAGATGCTCCCCTTACGTTCCCTCAGTGCACGACCTGTTCTCGGGCGTGTCCGACAGTGCCGCTTTGTCCCGAGCCGGCCGTTCAGGGAATGATGGAACTTTGGAAGGAAGATAAGGACACTGAGGCAAAAAGACCCCGCATGCCTCTGCCGCATACGGAGCGTTTTTTTGAGGCCTACGCCCGCAGACGCTATCAGGTGTATACCTATGCCACAGGAGCGCATGAACTTGAAAACGTGCTTTCAAGCAACAAAGCACCGCTTGCAGCCCGCGCTCATCATTTGGCACGCAGACTCAAAACTCATTTTCCAAATGCGTTAATTGTTGAAACGCATCCATGGCTGGCGGCTGTGGGTTGGGCCCTGCACTGCGGATACCGCCTCAACCACAGTGCAGAGCTTCGTCAACCCGACTCAGGTCGGATTGCACGAGCTGGGCTTCTGAAAAAGTTGGAGCTCTCGCGCACAGCGCTTCGCTCTGCCGTTTTTGTTGAAGATCTTTTTCTTGAACTGAGTGACCATGTCGAGATATTTGCAGCAACCATGGCGGCCATGAGTGGATGGGGACTCATCAATGGCCTGTGTGATATTCAGCCTTCGTTTCTGAATCAGGCACAAACCGATCTTTTACAGGGTTGGGCACTCGTTCCCCGAGAATTGGCAACATATGGTTGGGGTCACTGACATAAAATCATTGAGTGGATGGATCCTGCCAGATGGTGTGTGGCAAGCCGCTCAGGAATGGTGGCATGTGTCCGCCTTGTACGATCTCAAGGAGCAGCAGCCTCACATTTTTACGGAGCGTTTAACCGAGGCGTTGCAGAACGGCGACGAAGCCGCCATTCGCCGTGCAGCTTCAGAGGCTGGCTTTGTGAAAATTTCCCGTCAGCAATTTGATTTTGTTTCAATCACGTTGAATCAGCTGCGAACATTGCAGAAGCTCGTCGAATACATCGACCCGGACACGGAATTTATCGTTCTTTTGGAACATGGAAATCGTCAAAAGAAAATTTCGGTCGAACGACTCCTCAAACTGAAGTCGGTTCAACCACTGCTCGCCTAAAGGAGACGAAGGAAATTTTTACTGTGCAGGGGACGCTGCCGGTGCGGGATTCTGAGCCCCTTCAGCCGGCGAGACTGCTGACGCAGGAGATGCCGACGGCATCGGAGAGGCGACAGCTGAGGGAGAGGCATCGGGTGCTGCAGTGGATGCAGCACCGGCCGTGGCCGCAGGCGTCGCAGTCGGAGTTGCCGACAGTGTGGCATCTAGTTCGCGGCTGACCCCAAACTTTTCATGGGTCTTTACCCAAGCCAGCGCTGTGGACAGAAAAAAGAAGGCCGCGCCAAATATCCAAGTGGCACGGACGATGAGGGCAACCCCACCCGAGGCGCCAAAAAATCCCGCGGAGTTTCCGCCTCCAAACGCTGACCCGATACCGCCTTCGTTTCCGTGCTGAAGGGCAATGATCAAGACAATCAGAATAACACTCACAAACAAAAGAAGAGCTGTAAGAAGCCCGACGAGCATACGATCTAACCCCCGAAGACCCGGACATTGAGATTCAAGCTTCGTGCTATGACACAAACCCTCATTTGACTCAAGCTTTGACAATGAGAAGGGTCCGGCGGAAAAAGAGAAAGTCTCTTTACCTTTGCGGGATTTCGCCTTATGCGATGTTCGTCTAGCCTTAACCTCAGGTCCGCCTGTCGCCTTTAACGTGGGATACTCAGAATGGTTCGCTCCAGCAGTTCATCAACTTCGACAAAAGAGAAAAAAGCATCGGTTAAAAAGCCGACCAGCGTGACAAAAGCTAAGAGCTCTGCAGTCAAGGCCAGCAAATCATCGGGCTCAACTCCTCAGAAGCCCGTTCGGCCTGTTAAGGTTCAAGAACCCAAAGCCCAAAAAACTGTGATTGCAAAAAAAGAAGCTCCAGCCAGACAGGCAAAAAGCACGACTGCAACCAAGAAAGTCGAGACGACTGCAGCTAAATCGACTGCGGCTAAATCGACTGCGGCTAAATCGACTGCGGCTAAATTGACTGCGGTGAAAAAAGAGCGCGGACAGGCAGCAGTCAACGAGAGTGTCAAGGTTAAAAAAGAGAACGTTAAGACGAAAGCAAGTAAAACTCAGACAGCGAAAACTGCAATCCCAAGAACTCCTGAACTCTTTGAGGATTTTACTCACGACAGCGAGATTCCATCCGTGAGTGTTGTGCCGTCACTGGTTGAATCTGCTCGAGCACTGGCGTCCGAAGCGGGCGCCGAACTGACCCCAGCACCGCGCGAATTTCCTGAATCTCCGGTGCACCAGTTCGAAGAAGCCGAAGGTCAATTGCAGTCTTCGGCAGTCCCGGTGGTCGCCGCGAAAAGCACTGTGAGCGAGGACGTCACGTTCAGTTTCTTGGGCTTTAGTGATGTTGTCCTGGAAGCTATCCGTAAGCAAAATTTCAAAAAACCAACCCGTGTTCAGGCACTCTGTTTGCCGCATGCCTTGGATGGCAAAGATGTTGCCGGTTTTGCGCAAACTGGTACCGGTAAAACGGCTGTTTACCTGCTAACTGCAGCGCATAAATTATTGGCTCAGGAACAGCGGACTGTGAATCCTCACAAGCCACAGGTCCTCGTTGTTGTTCCAACCCGTGAGCTGGCAGACCAAGTCTCTCAGGATGCAAAAAAACTGCTGTCTCCGCTGAAGCTCAAGAGCCTTGCAGTTTTCGGCGGCGTTGATGTGGAAAGACATGTCAATGAATTAAATCAGCCGGTGGATATTGTCGTCGCAACTCCCGGTCGATTACTTGATTTGCATCGTAGCAAGCATTTGGAATTTGATGATTTGCAATTACTTGTCATTGACGAATGTGATCGCATGTTTGACATGGGTTTTGTTGATGATGTCGAGTATGTCCTTCGCCACCTGCCGTCCGAGCGTGTTCAAAAGTTATTATTTAGTGCAACCGGCAGTGAAAAGGTCAAAGAACTCGCGTTCGAATATTTGGAAAACCCCGAGTATATCGAAACTGATCCCGTACAAGTGACACCGGAAAGAATTTCGCAAGTTGCTTATGCCGTGCCGGCGGAACAAAAGTTTTTAACCTTGATGGGGCATCTGCGTGCTCACAATCCCGAATGTGCCATTGTGTTTACAAATACAAAGGTTGTTGCTGAATGGATTGGTTATAAACTTGCCTGCAACGGTCTTGCTGTTGAGGTCTTAACGGGTGATCTCCCTCAGCGTAAGCGCATGTCGTTGATTAAGAAAATTAAAGATGGTCAATGCAATCTGCTCATTGCAACTGATGTGCTCTCACGAGGGCTTCATGTTGCAAATCTTTCGCACGTTTACAACTTCGATATTCCGGATGATGCAGAGAGTTTTATTCATCGCATTGGACGGACGGCGCGCGCAGGGGCAACCGGACATGCCATTACCCTCATTTGTGACGATTACGGTTACAACATGGGTGCTGTCGAAAATCTTCTTGGCTTTAAAATTCCTCTGAAGGACGTCCCACGGGAATATTTGAGCGTTGAGGATGTGTCTGATTATCCCTTCGACGAAAATGGCCGCGTAAAAGTCTTTGGTCATGCGACTGCATCAACTGAAAAAGCCGGTGGGCAGGTTCCTGCGAAGGCAAGTCGACCAGAATCGACATTGCCTCATCATCAGCGTCGCGAGCCTTTGGCTGGACCAGTGGCTGCGAGCACTCCAAGTGCTGGCAAATCAGCTCATGCTGCACGGCCTGCGCCCCACGCTCCAGCAGCGCATCCGGTGCCTCAGACACAGACTCAGACTCAGCCCGCGCCTTTGGCCCAGCCAATGCCACAGCCCAAATCTGTGTCACATCCACAATCAGCCCCACAGGCAGCCATGCCATCGGCACCGCAGCCAGCCATGCCATCGACATCGCAGCCACAACGCGTTGCAGCCGCTCAAGGTCAAGGACAAGGTCCCCGCCATCAAGGAGGGATTCCGACCTCTGCCGCGCCTAAATCTGCACCTGCTGGGCAAATGCCGCAGTCTCAATCAGGCGCGTCTGCCCGACGTCCAGCACATGCTGCTGCACCGTCGACATCTGCAGCTTCCGGAGCTGCGGCATTTCCGCGGCGTGACGAAAAAGCTCGCGAAACAATTGAACTGGCGATTCATGCAGCTCGCAAAGCAGCCGCTAAGCGTCAAAGTACAGTTGTCGATGGAGCCGCAGAATTAAAAGCAGCAGAAAAGAGCCGCACTCAGCGCGTGACGTCTCACATCGACGAAGTGGCAGCAGCTATGCTCAACAGTGCGCAAGAACGTTTTGGCGACACCCTCGGCAATCTCCAAGATCGATTTGTCTCTCGTTTGGAAGAAAACTTTCCACGTCTTTCGGAGACACTCATCCGACTTGGGTTTTTCTCGAAACGATTTACTGATGACAGATGATCAGTTCGAGTCTTCGGAGTCCATCAAAGCCCAGCATCGTCCTTCAAGCCCCGCTAGTCTTAGAGTTGCGACCTTAAACACGTGGCACGGATTAGATGGGCAGGGAACCCTGTTTTTCGGTGCGTTGGAGTCTCGGGCTGAACGCATGGCCCGGCTCGAACGGCAGACGATGGCCCTTAAGCAAGTCAACGCAGATTTGCTTCTTTTGCAAGAACTAAATCCTTTGCCGTTCCGCGCACATTGGTATGCAAAAAAACTCGGTATGCGTGCCCTTTACGTCACTTGCAATGCAGGAATAAAAGTCGGTTGGGGGCTTCCTGCGAATTTGAATGAAGGATTGGGAATCTTGTTTCCACCCGACTGGCAATATCAGAATCTGGGTCAAAAGCAGCTCTCGGGGCATTTTCGCTTCAGTCCATTTCGTATTTCTGTGATCAATCATCCGTTCCTTAGTTTTCAACTTCATGAATCAAGGACTGCGTTTGCAGTTCGTTTTTTTCTTCCCCAAGAAAAAAGACTGGAGCGATTTGAGGGGCGAACATCGATTATCGTTGCTGTGACTCATTTGCATGTCTCTCACGCGCAAACTTTGCGCAATGATGAGATCATTAAGCTTGCACTTGAGCAGGGACACTTGACGCAGGCTGATGCCGCACAGTTGCGAAAAGCTTTTCGGGCGGCCCACTCTCGCCGGTTGAATGAAATAGATTATCTTGCCGACTGGCTTGACTCTCTTCGTCGGCCAGATGAGCCGATGATTTTGGGCGGAGACTTTAATTGCGAGCCTGATAGCCCTCCCTACAATGCTCTTGTTCGTCGTGGATGGCTTGACCTGTGGCGTGAATGTAAAAATTCCGAAGATCTTTCCGAGAGCGCAACGTGGGATGCTCCTCGCAATCCGCTCACCGCACGTGTCAAAGATTTTCAACATTCTCAGGCACGCAATCATCCCCGTTTTAATGCACTCTATCGTCAGATGGATGAGCTTCCGCGACGGATTGATTTTTTGTTTGGTCTACCAGCAAAAGATAATCCGGCACAAAAAGAATTTCAGTTGGGTGCCGGCGGGTATTTGCAGAAGGTTCAGCGATTTGGTTACCTGACAGGAAATCCAATTGGTGTCGAATCGATAGTGAGTGATGACTTTAGTGATTACTCAAAGAGACGTGAGTTTGATTTCCAACCGGCAGATCAGAAAAAATTTATATCAGATCATCATGGGCTGTATGCTGACTTTGTGAAAGAAAAAGAAATAACCTGATTCTAAAAATCTTTCACTGTAATTTCTCATGATTGAGGCTAGAGCCACAACCATCGATATCCGCCGCCGACGACCATATCGTTGGCCTGGAGTGAAAAACTTCGCAACGAATTTTGCTTATTTCGAAGATTCAAAACTCTGGTGTTCTGAATAATACCAAACGCAAAAATCTCACCGCGCTTTGAACCTAGCTCAATTGGAGACGGTAGATAGGCTGACACATCAAGAAAAACTGTTTTGAAACTGGAACTGTTGAAAGCCGTCAAACCTGCGCGTCCCTGCCATTGAATAGGCCATGACTCTGGCGACTGATACCCCAAAACAGCACCCAGCCCTGGGGTCAATTTAGCGGTAAAGCTGGTGCTCGTGTATTCCTCAGGTATGTCCGAAATAAGCCGGCCATCCTTCCAATCCATAATGCCAAACTCAAGTTTTGGGTAAACAAAAATCGTGTGATCAGAGTCTGAACTCCAGCGAAGCCCGTAGCCGAGAGTGCCCAAAAAGAGTGTGCGAGACGACTTTGTTGTCAATGAAGCCCCTAATATATCGCTTACTGTAGCGACTTTATAGTTATAACTTCCTTGCAAGAAATTGATTCCCAACCAGATGTTTGTAAAACTTCCGTCGGTGATGAGGCCTTCAATATCCGTGCTGAAGGATTTGTCCTGCAGTCCGGAAAAAGAAATGCCGGAGCGTAATTCTGCGATCTTCTCCAATCGATTCAGGAATGGTCGAATCAATTTTGCGTCACGCCTCATGTTGCGACCGACCACTTGGGCGGCATTCAAACTCATCTCGACTTTTTTGGCTTCTTCTTTTCCGATCACTTCAACGGCTGCAGTCAGTTTTTGAAAGAGACTGCTGCTGAGCTCCCCTCTTGATTTCGTCACGATCCAAATATTTTTTTCACCCAGAAGTTCAGAGGGTTTCTGCTTTTTTGCTGAAACTTTGAGTGCTCCAGCCGGTTGCTGAATGTTGATGGAAACGGTGATGAGCTTTCCTGGGTACGAAGGAATTTTAAACGCCTCTGACGTCTCGGATTCGGACTTTGGGGCCAAATTCTCATTCACATCGAGTAGTTTTTTTGTGAACTTTGAGCGCAAAGGTGATTGATCTAAAAGCGATGCCGCGATGATACGGGCAATCTTTGGATTGGATAAAAGTTGTGGCAGAAATTTACTGGTAGGGACTGTGATTTGTGCCTCGCGTTTTTCACCTGTTGAACCTAAAGAACGAAAAAGGCTGAGAGACGCCTGCTTCTCGTTGTTGAGATCTACTCGAAGCTCCCATTTATTGAGGTTTAGTGGATCCATGGAGCGCGTTTGACTTTTTGGATCTGTCGGATCAGCAACTGTGCACTCGGCTGAATCAGAAAATAGACCAAATCCCCAGGGGCCTTTGTCTTCGCGCAGAGAGTCTCCAAGAGCATCGCAGATGTCAGATCCCATTGAACTTGTGACACTGTTCTCTTCGACAAATTTCGGGCTCAGAAAAATTGCTAGGCTCAAACTTTCGAGCGGAGTTGAGTTTGCATCTGCTGGTGTTTCTGCGTAGCTGACAGAGCAAGGCGAAAGAGCCAGATACGAAATGATGATACCCGTTAGGCAAGAAATGTTTCTGATAAAAGAAATGATTCTCATTCTGTGCCCCTAGTTATTCAGTAGATCTTCAAGTGCATCATCGGTGACTTCACCTTTGATGACTTTGGGCGGTGGAATGATCTCTTTGACAGGTTCGATAATTGGTATGGGCGTTGGCGTTGGCGTTGGTGTTGGTATGGGCGTTGGCGTTGGTGTTGGCGTTGGCGTTGGTGTTGGCGTTGGTGTTGGTGTTGGTGTTGGTGTTGGTGTTGGTGTTGGCGTTGGTAGGTAGGGAACCGCTTCCCTCCTCATTGGCGGAACAAGAGGAGGCGTTGAGAGGTCTTTATTCCCTGGTAGTGCTCCACCTTTTCCAGGTAGTTTGTCCTTGGCCTGTATTCTCAAGAGCTGACCACTTTTTATTGTCCACTCTCCATCTGGGGGACAGTCTTCTAACGGTAGTTTGAGAGTCACACCTGCATAAATTTGTCCGTATTTTTTAGGATGAAATTTGTCTCGTTCAGCTGCGATTGTTTTTGCAACGCGTCCTTTGTCACCATAAAGGCGAGATTTACCCAAAGCCCATAGAATTTGAGACAATGTGTCTCCAGTCTCAAAAGTATAATAGATGGATTCAGGACAAGAAGGGCTTTTTGTTTCCGGAACAAGAACGGAATGCTTCTTTTTGTGCGCTTTTTTCTGCACTTTTTTCTGCACTTTTTTCTGCGTCTTTTTGTGCGCTTGTGTATTTGCCTTTGTGTGTGCTTTGGAGTGAACCTTCGTGCTCGAGCCTAATCCAGTGTTCGCAGAGGCGTGAATAAAAAGAGACGATAGCGTGATTGTCTTTAGAGTTTTGTAGATAAATTTTTTTATCCGACAAAGAAAATTTCGCACAAAGGTTCCATTTTATATCTGAGAGTCACAATGTGTCCCTAAACCGGATTTTCCAGACTAGAATCCTATTATCGTTTATTTTATTTTTTTTGAAACTGCTGATGTCGTTATTCCGACAGTCAATGCAAACCACGCAAATTCATTTATTGGGCTTTGAGGTTGGCTTGGTTGTCTCTTGCGAATTTGCTGACCCCTGGATCCCCAAAAGTTCTATCGTAAAGATGAGTGTGGCATTGGGACCAATTTTCGGACCTGCACCTTGACGTCCGTAAGCAAGCTGCGGAGGAACAATAAGCTCGAATTTTGAACCGACATTCATAAGTTGGAGGGCTTCCGTCCATCCTTTGATAACTCCGGCAACGGGAAATGATGCCGGTTGATTTCGAGAATATGAGCTATCAAATTCGGTTCCATCAATAAGTGTTCCACGATAGTGGGTCACAACAGTGTCATTAATCGTTGGGGTAGGACCTTTGCCTTGATTCAGCACTCTGTAAATAAGCCCACTGGCAGTCTTTTTTGAACCTTCTTTTTTTGAACTTTCATCAAGGAACTTTTCTCCCGCTTCCAAGTTTGACTGAGCTTGGGTTTCGGTTGCCTTTTCACTGCGCTCACGGATGGACTTTTGAAGTTCTTCAAAGAGCCGCTGTGTCTCTTCTTCGGAGAGGGGCGATTTTTTTTCTGCAATTCCGTCCCGCAGGCCTTGAATCATTGTCTCGACATCGACATCAATTGTTCTTCGGGCATAATCAGTCCCGAGCTGATGTCCCAGAGCATAAGAGACTTTTGAGCGGTCCGTAGACAGTTGAGGGGTTGATTTTGAGCCTGACGTGCAGGAGAGTAATGGAAAAAAAACAAGTGCCATGATTAATAATTTGGAATGGATCATTGTGACATTAACCTCGGATAGAGATTCTTTTTTGTGGGCCTACTGGTTCCTGAAGTCACACTGGTAAGTGCAACTAGAATGACTGACTAGCACAAAATTAAATTGCCATGGTTCTATGGCTTGTGCAATTGTTCAAAGGCCTCAGCTACCGTATGGATACAAGCACGTGGCATGTATATGCGTCAGATCTCAGAAAATTCGGGGGTACGAGTTCTGCACCTGCAGAGGCCTTTCCCGAAAGTTAGAGGTCGCTGTTTCGTTCCGTGATTCCTTCATCTATGCAGAGATAAGAATCTCATCAACCATCGACCGATGAACTGCATGAGAGGCAGATAAACAGACAAGTTATGAAACTAATTTTACACCACCAGGCGAACTCTAGAGTTTTAGGCAGAACCTATTTGATTCGAGAGAGTCAGACAAAATGTGAGCGTGTGTCGGTAGACTCAATTACCCCAGAGAGCATGTTTGCAGCCGCCGAAACTGCGGCTGGTGTTCTCAAGATTCTTGGTCCCAGAGTCACGAAATTCAGATGCCCAAATTTTTCTTCATTTAAAAGCACATCGTATTCATCCGTACTGAAGCTCGCTTCGGGGCCTACAACAAAGTAAAAATCTTTCGCGATGGATTTTAGAGCTATTGAAAGAAGATGAGGTGTCTCGGTGGTCGTTGTTTCGGAATTTGAGGGAGAGTTTAATCTGAGCTGTGACTCAAGATTGTTTTTAATTCCAGTGACCAGACGATGTGAGGGACGTTCATCACAGGCAAAGATTTGAACATCAGAGTGACCACTGTCCACACGTGCGCGCTCAAGTGCGTGTTGTAACGAATCAACCACGGAAACCTGCGGAAGCCATGCTGCTTTGGTCACACGGCAAAGTTCACGGATTTGCTTTGTTAGCTTGTCGGGGCGAACCTCCTGTTTCGAGGTACTTCGTTTGCCTTTAAAAAGGATGATGTGCAGGACGCCTGATTCCACACACGATTGTACGACTTCATCAAGTGCACCGGGTTTGGTGAGTCCGACGATGGCAAACACGCGACGGATGTTGATTGGCTCCCGGCGGCTGTGCTCAATGCGCGCTTCGACTGTTTTTTTATCAACTCTGACAAGCGTTGCTCGTGCAATCCGTCCGTAGCCATCTGCCAATTCAATATCTTCACCGACTGCTAGACGCAGGACTGCGAACGCAAAATGAGCCTCGTCGCTGTCGAGCCCAATCACTGTCCCTGAAGACATCTCTGTCGTTCGGTCGACATAAAATCTCCAGACTTGTTTATATTCAGACATGATCAACCCACGCGAAGAATGGTTCCAAAGGGCTTTCGAGCAAAAGATACGCTTGTTGCTCGTTGGAACAGAATTCGAAGTTCACATCGTGCATCCATTCCAAATGAGTGAGTAAGACGGCATCGATGCGGGCGAGATTTATTTCAGTGTCTCGGTCGATTGTCTTCGACTGGGGGAGACATCGGAAAAGAATAACGCCCCAGTCGGCACGCCAGTGATCCCTGACCTCATCAAGTTCAAGCTTTTGTTCGTCGTTCAAAAATGCGAGTGCCTGCAGTGATGTAAGGCGAAAGACCCATTCGACGTGATCTGTTGCTGCTTTTGCAGAAACTAATTGCAAAGAAGCAGGTTCAACAGAGCTCTTCTTATGTTTTGCACTGAGCAGTCTTTCAACGACCTGAGTGGGCGATGGGTTGAACGTCGGTTCCAAAAAACGATGGAGCAAAAGGTTTAAAAAAAATCCGACGAGTTGAGGTGATTGGTGTGAAAAAAAATCAGCATGATTCATGACAAGCCCTTTATTGAGGGAGTGTCAGCATTAGACTGAGGTCAGCGCTGTCTTCGCTATTTTTTTGAACGCGATAGGCTGGCAACTCTCGTATCAGCTTTTTTGCAATCTCTGACTGCTTGGATTTATCGAGAAGTGTTTGATACAAAATACCAGTCTTACGCACTTCAATGGGCCACAGTGCAGATGCGGAAGCTCCTTTGACTGAGCTTCTTACCACATTTTCAATGGTCGTCAGGTCTTTTTCAGATATTTTCTTGTCAACGAGAAGACTGATTTTTCCAACCGTCTCTGTGGCCGCGGGTGTCGGCGAAGATTTCCACGCCCGCTGAATTTGGCCACCAATCCATTGCGTTATTCTTGGCAGATCGGCTCGATATGTAGGATCGTTAATGGCACGACTCCAATAAACCCGTGTGAATTTTCCATCCAAATTCGACCAGACGTCGATGCGTTCCAAGGTTGCAGGAGTCTTTTCCGGAATCTTGACTCCAACGACAATGTTCATGCCGTTCACAGCCGTTAATCCGGTGAGGCTAAAGGGTATTTCAGGTGGCCATAATTGCGCGTCAGAACGAAGAACAGGTGCCGATTGCAGATTATAAATGGTCGTACCGTTTGTCCTCATTAATTCGTTGGACCAAGTCGTTTTCAACACACCAGAGATTCGTGGAAGCAGGCTTTGAGCCAAAGAGGTACACATCTGATCGAGTGTGGCAGAAGAAAAAGTTGACGCAGTGATGGTTGTCTTGAAAGGAGCACAAGGCTTTGCCCATGACAATTTGCCATCAGCTTCAGCAGGGAGTGTATAAATTTCTTTGGTGGTTTCATTGATCAGAAACATCGCCAAAGAGACAGCCGCAGCAGGCATCGTCTGCTTTACTCCGTTTGACTCAGTAACGATGAGTTCTCAAGAATTTCGCGATCCACGGTTTCGGCTGGCTTGACGCCCGCTGAACCATCGGCGATCAACTGAACGACTTTGGCGTTTGAGTCTGTTGAGCTTGCTAATGGATTCAGTGCCACATTGCGCGATCCCAACGTCAGTGTAATTAACCCGCACTTAAGGGCGGACGCAGGCATCTTGGGTAACTTCAATGCAATCTGCTGTCCGTCTTTGGTCTGCAGGGTTTTCACGTTTGTCTTGCTCATATTTTTGAGGATGTCTCTCACCGGAGCAACAAGGGAGATCTTTAGGACACGGTTTGAGAAAATCTCGCTTCCCTGTGATTTGACCACGGCCTGCCAAGATGGTGTGCCAGAGACTCCTTCATTTTTTTCCACAGACGCCTGACCGCAGCTTGAAGCTAAGAAAGAATTTAAATGAGCAATCCCATTTCGCCGTGCAGCAATTTCAGCGTCTAGTCCTTGTGTTTTTGCGTTGCCTTGTCCAGGCATAAACACGCCGTGGAACAGAACTTCTTTGCTAGGAAAATTAAAAATAATTGGCGTATCGTTTTGAATACTCGCTGCGAAAGCCGGAAATGATGAAAATAAAATTGGCAATAAAGCGTAATAATTTTTCATGATATTTTTTGCTCCAAAGCGGGACGCAGAACAGCGATTTCGTCTATTTGATTGGCAAGTTGGAGTTCGAGGGACATGGCCTGAAATTGCGTTTCCATGGTCAGCAGCCAGCGGAAAACGTCCTTTGATAATTGTGTCTCAATGAGTTTCCCATGGCTCAATTGGCTCAGAAGATATCGGGCTGACTGCAAAAGGTCTGGCAGTCTTGACATGGATCGGGCCAATTCTGTCTTGTAGGTGTCCTCAAGGGCTACCTGGAACTGATGGGCGCACATTTCTTTGACTCGATTGTAGCTGTCCCGAAGGATAGCTTCGCCATGACCTCGAAGAAGCTGGCGCATCACAATCTGCTTTTCGCTCAGTTGTTTTTGTAGGACCGCTCTCTCAGCCTCAACATTCAAAACTCTATCAACTTCATCTTTAAACCAGACGAACGCTGTGGCCATGTCTTCGGGAACATCGCCAAAAAGTTCTTTTAGCCGCGGCTTATAGAGGTCAACAAATGCCACAAGCGCCGCTGTCACCGATGGGTTTCTGTCTACCCGCTGAAACTCAGATCGCAGCTCACGCAGTTCCTCGAGCGTCCGACGAACTGTCTCAAGAGGGACATCACCAAGAATCTCACGAATTTCTTCCGCTGCGATAACACCTTCGTCTGCAATTTGCAGGCGCCTCTCTTCGCGTTTTTTTGACTCGTTCATGTTGGCCAGTTGGCTTTCAATGTCGCGTCGACGGTTCCAAAGACTCAAGGCAACTGGAACGCATAAAGGCAGGCTCACGATGAGAATACACATAAACAGAGCCAAGTTGAATCCTCGTTTGACGGAGGCTAGGCGTTCGAGTGCATTGTCCTTGCGTGATTCTATTTTTTCAATGCTCTCTTCATACTTTTCTCGATTTTGGAAATGAAATATCGCATCGCATAAGTGTTCCGAATTATCTGCATACGGAAGTAAACGATTCAGTGCTTTGTATCGAGAGTATTTATGAAGAATATGCGCTTCTGCAATAGCAAGATTCTGATCGCTGAATTGCTTGGCACGCGCGTGATTTTGGATAAATTTCTGTCGTTCAGCATCCTGAAGGGCATTCCAAAGACGCAGAGTTTTTGTCAATTGGTCAATTTCAGACTGAAGGAACGTCATTTCAGTGTGAAGTTTTTCAAACTCACCAATGCGTCCTTGTAAAACCTTGAAGGCATCGATGGCTTTCAGCCACTGCTGCGCTTCGCTCGGCACAGGGCCATTGGCGAAAGACTCGAGTGCTATAAGCGCACGTTCGGCTTTGCGGATCGTCACAGCGCGAATTGTCTGCGGCTGCTGGGCAAACGTCGCCGCCAAAACCCCAAGCTGGAGTCCAAGATGCGAGAGTTCTTCAGACCTTATGAAAGACATAAAATGTTGTCCGATTCGTAAATGTGGGCCGAAGATGCCGGTCCATTGAGTTGTCTCGGGAATGCCCCTAATGAGTATGACTCGAATTGTGGACCCGCGAAACGTGCCTGGGCGTCAAAACCCTGTGACGCTCGCACGCCAGGGGAACCAAAAACACTTGCCAATGGCTGATTCTTTGACCTTGCGACGGAGCCCTCCGCTATGCTACGGCTTCGGCGAATCTAAGGGGAATGCTATGTCTTCAGAATTAGCCGATTTACAGCAACAGATTCAACGACGCCGCACGTTTGCAATTATTTCGCATCCTGACGCGGGAAAGACCACTCTGACGGAAAAGCTGCTGCTTTTGGGTGGGGCAATTCGACTGGCTGGCTCGGTTAAAGCAAAGAAGTCCAAAAAATTTGCGACCTCCGACTGGATGGAGCTTGAAAAACAGCGCGGGATTTCGGTTTCAACCAGTGTGATGAATTTTGATTACCGTAACTTCGCTTGCAATCTTTTGGATACCCCCGGCCACCAGGACTTCTCGGAAGACACATACCGCACGCTGGCAGCTGCCGATGCAGCGATCATGTTGATTGATGGAGCCAAGGGTGTTGAGCCGCAAACCATTAAGCTTTTTGAGGTTTGTAAGATTCGACAAATCCCAATTTTTACCTTCGTCAACAAGATGGATCGGGATGCGCGTGATCCTTTTGACTTGATGGACGAAATTGAGCGAGTTCTTGGTATTCAAACGTATCCGATGACTTGGCCAATTAGCAGTGGTGAACGTTTCAAGGGTGTCATCGAGCGTAAAACGCGCATGGTTCATTTTTTTCAGGGACGTAACACCTCCCTTGAAACGCCAGCACAGCTCATCTCGCTGGGTGACAGCCAGCAACTGAGTGCACTTATTCCAGCGGCCGATCTGGAGTCCACCCTTGAGGGTTTGGAGATGGTCGATGCTGCGGGGAATGAGTTTTCTGAAGAGTCTTTTCTGAGGGGAGAGATCTCTCCCGTTTTTTTTGGAAGCGCTATGACCAATTTCGGTGTTCGGGCGTTTCTTGAGTCTTTCCTGAACATGTGTCCCGGCCCGAGCTCCAAGGGAAGCAACGCGGGACCTATTGAACCGATGTCGGAAAAATTCAGCGGATTTATTTTTAAAATTCAGGCCAACATGGATCCTAAGCATCGCGACCGTATTGCTTTTTTGAGGATCGTGAGCGGAGTTTACGAAACTGGTTTGATGGTGAATCATTCTCGGCTTGGACGTGAAATCAAACTCACTCAACCCCAGCAGTTTTTTGCGCAGGAACGAACAGCCAGTGATCGGGCATATGCAGGGGATATTGTCGGCATTTATGATCCGGGCCTTTTTGCCATCGGAGACTCTCTCTCTGAGCAGCAAAAAATCGAATTTGAAGGCATTCCACAATTTGCTCCTGAACATTTCGGAGTTGTGCGCACGTCCAGTGCTCTTAAGAGGAAGCAGTTGCTCAAGGGTCTTTTGCAGTTATGTCAGGAAGGCACAGTGCAAATGTTTGTTGACGAATCAAGAGCAGCCAGTGATCCGATTCTTGCAGCTGTTGGCGTTCTGCAATTTGATGTGCTGCTTTTCCGCTTACGCAATGAATACAATGTTGATTGCTCATTGGATGTGCTGCCCTATAAGCATGCTCGGTGGACCAATTGCTCTGAGGATGACATTGCCGCGGCTCGGGCAAAGACGGATGCTACCGTTGTTCGAGACTTATCAGGAAACGCTCTCTTTTTGTTCCGGAATGATTTTAATATCAGCTATTTTCAAGAGACGTGCCCGTCAATTTCACTCTTTAGGAGTAATGCAAAGCTCAAGGGCAATATGATGCGTTCGGCGTCGGCTTTTTTTGATGAATAACGCTTTTTGAAATTTTGATGGTCGAGAAAGGCGGGAGTTGATGAGAGACGACGATCAAGAACAGTTCGGGCTGACTCGTCAGCATAGCTCTAAAGATAATGAGAGTCAGACGGTCTTAGGTAATTCTTCTGAAGGAAAGGTGCTGCCCTTTCGTAAACATACGGCTCGGCCTGAGCCCACGTTCGTGCGTCAGACAGGTGGTCAGCGGCTCAAGAAAAACAAATCACTTGATTATGGCAATTTACGCACTCAAAAAGCCCCCTTCAGGCGAGTTCAAGACAGAGTCCAGGGTCAAGCGTGGCACCTGAAGATCATTTACACAGTCCTTTTTCTGGCGGCCGTTGTTTTGGCCTTGAAGAACTGCGGCAAATTCTGAAAATTTCACAAAAAAAAATTTTCTTTTTGGGCTTGCATCGTTCATTCGGCTTTGTTACACACCTGTTCGACCGCGGGGGCGTAGTAGAGTTGGTTACAACGCTGGCCTGTCACGCCGGAGGTCGCGGGTTCAAGTCCCGTCGCTCCCGCCATTCTTCCCTCTGGAAAGTAGAATTTCCTCCATCCGAATCCGGGATAACCCACTCAATGGTTACCCGGTTTTCTTGTTTTTGGGCCGCCGCCTGTGTTAATGTGACTACATGTAGTCACATCTAGGAGGGGTTATGCGCCTCAGTGTTGGAATTCGGGATTTCAAGAGTCGTGCGACTCAGTATTTTCGGCGAGTACGCGAAGAAAATGCTGAGTTCGTTATTACCATGGATGGAGTTCCCATCGCTCGTGTCGTTCCTATTGGCGAAATTCAAACACAACACCGTGGTGAAGCTATGAAAGTCTTTTTGCGTAACGTGGCGCAGACAGCAACCATGGCTGAAGGATGTTGGCGCGACGGCGAGAGTGCCGTGGATGCAGTGCGAGCGCAGAGGAGAGAACTCTAATGCCCATTGTTCTTGATGCGAGCGTTCTTGTCGCGCTTTTTTCGCCGTCGGATTCTTTCCACGATCGTTCTGTCAAACTTTTCGAGGCGCTTCAGGATAAAGACGAGGATATTCTTATACCATCGCTTGCTCTGGCCGAGGTAACAGCGGCTCTTTTTCGTCGCACTGGCAACTACGAGTTTGCACATGCGGCGCTTAGGAACTTAAAAGATGCTTCTGTCATTCGCATCGAAGATGTGACGGTGGAACTTGCTGCTCGTGCTGCCAGGTTGGTTCGATACGCGCCTTTGCGTGGAGCCGACGCTATTTATCTTGCACTTGCGGAGGTCGAAGACGCTATTCTTTACACGTTTGACAGTGAGCAACGTGAACGTGGAAAAAATATTGTTGAAACTCGAGAACCATAGGAATTTTTATCAGTCGTATTTTCTCGAAGATAATCAGCGGCGAAGTGCCTGCGTATAAAATTTATGAAAACGATTTCGTCTACGCGTTTCTAACACGAGACGCAATCCGGTTGGGACACACCCTTATTGTTCCCAAGGTAGAGATTGACTATTTTCTCGAGGTTCCGGAACCGTTTTATACTGAGGTATTTAAGGCTGCCAAGACTATTTGCATCGAAGCAGGGGATGACTTTATGGCTACATCGCGGAATATTGGTGCATACTTTGAGATTCCAGTTAAAGATTTGAATCGTGCAATTGCGTTTTATTCGAAGTTATTTTCAGTTGAGTTTGTTAGAGCCAGTATTCACGGCAATGAGATGGCATTCTTCCCGTCTGCAAACGGAGTTCAGGGAATTAGTGGCGCTCTAGCGCAAGGTGAGATTTATCATCCTTCGGTGGCAGGCACGCTGATTTATCTCTCAACTGAGGACGTCGACAAGACGCTCGCACTCGTTACCGAGATGGGTTGTGCCATCATGTTCGAGAAGACGAGTGTTGAAAATTATGGATACGTAGCCGAGTTTCGAGACTGCGAAGGAAATCGGATTGCGTTGTTTCAAAGCGTCTGATGACAACTCATGGCATCCTTGGAGGAAAAAAACTTGGGTGGCAATTTGACCCAAACGGAGCCCCTCTGCGACCTATTTTTGCTAGAGCTCGTAAAAAAGCTTACAGCTGCAAAAACCCCGATGTTCAAGCATCGGGGTTTTTCTTTTTCTTCTCTTTCAAAACACAGCGATCTGACTGTACTCTAAAAAGCAGTTTTTATTTTAAAGTTTAATTCAGCCGATCGTTACAAGGACGTAGTATGTCTTTTGCAGCTGCTTTACCGTCGATCATTTCCCTTGTCTCTCAGCCGTCTCTCACCCCGCAGGGTTCAACCAGCGGGGTTCAAACGACAGCCCAATACCGGGCACTGATCGATCGAGTGATGGCTGAGTTCTCTTCTGAATTTCAAAAACACAATGCAGAGATAGAGATTGTTTTTCATGAAAATAGCTCTGGCACTGGGGCTTTTACATGGCGAAAGGATGGCGGACGGACGTGGGAGTTTCATTTTTATGACGGCGTCCTGAGAATACAGAACATCACTGCAGATGTCCTTTCTCTCATTGTATGTCATGAACTCGGTCATCATTTGGGAGGATATCCCTTTAAGGACAATTCAACTTGGTCTGCTGCCGAAGGACAGGCTGACTACTTTTCTACCCACGCCTGTGCTCCTCGTTTGTGGAAGAACGATACGCATTTGAATGCCAGTTTTGCAGCGCGAATTTCAACAAAGTACAGAGAAAAATGCGATTCTGCATTTAGTTCCGCGTCTCAAATACGAAGAGATCTTTGCTATCGGGCAATATTCGCGATGGATGCAATGAGATATTACGAGGGTCACAACCTTAAATCGCTTCCCTCACTTGATAGACCTGATTCAAACCGTGTCAATCAGACCAATACGAATCACCCTAGTGCGCAGTGTCGCATAGATACTCAACTTGCAGGCGCATTTTGTTCACGTCCATTTGATTTCAACACAGTCCCAGGTCATTTGGGACAGGGTGAAAATACGTCAGAGGCTGAACGTGATTCTGCGCGTTCTCATTGTGAAGACAACAGTTTCCAATACTATATGAAGAGGCCTCGCTGTTGGTTCTCTTCGCTTATGTCTAACGACAACTGAACACTCCTTCGCGCAGGCAGGGGCGTGGTGAGTTTGACGCTTGAGTTGACCGTCAAAGTCAGTGCTGCATATTTTTCATGTCTCCCCGTCCATTTTTTATGTCCTGTCCATGAATCGTTTGAGTCCTACCAGTCCCAGGAGGGTGTGTATGTCCTTGCGAGCTTCGTCCTTGTCGATGTTGATTGCATTTTTGAGTGGATTTCTAGCGCTCAGTGCCTTTGCCAATCCGCCAAAGCCCTCTCATTCTGATGAAACTCCGTGGAGTGAACCGCTGGCTGAAGATCGCACGACTGAATTTCATAAAGAATTTGCTGGTAACGATGAGGTCGTCGTCGATAAAAGATTCGGTTGGATGTGGCAAACAACAGCTTCTAAAAATATGGATTGGTACTCCGCATATTATTTTTGCGCGGATTCAAAAATCGGTGGATTTAACGATTGGCAATTGCCAAGCTACTATCAACTCATGTCGATCATTGATTATGGCCGAGCCGGCAATTACATCATTCCTAGCTTCAGTAACGTGCAACCAAACAGTGTGCTCTGGAGTCGTGATGATTCAGTCGCGATTGATCAGCCGGATTACGATGATCGATGGACTTTGCATATCAGGCTTGGGATGGTGACTTTCGAGCAGCGGACCGAGAAATTCAGAGCGTTGTGTGTGAGAGGGGAAACGTCTAAGAGGGAAGGACCAGCAGGTCAGGAACGCTTCGTTGAGATACAAAAAGACATTATTTTAGACAAGCTGACAAATTTAAAATGGACAGCCCCTCGCAATGAACGCTCCAGCAGAATCTTGATGTGGACGGTGCCGGCGACCTACTCTGAAGCGAATGGCTGGTGCTATAAT
>Ga0315901_10000497_pt1 | contig 58802 bp, 54 predicted proteins | sample LakEriMetagenome_10_FD_203761 | JGI IMG/M metagenome (GOLD analysis project Ga0315901, IMG submission 203761) | Freshwater fungal communities from buoy surface, Lake Erie, Ohio, United States - Buoy 2 MA116 | ecosystem: Environmental > Aquatic > Freshwater > Lake | place: USA: Lake Erie, Ohio... | reverse complement strand
CAGCTTACAAACCTAGATAATCGACCAATTGGGTATCCGGTAAATATAAATCTAAAACTTTCAGTAATTAGCCCCGTCGCCACCTGGATTACCTCAGGTGCTGCGGTACTTTTATTTTTGGCAGCAATTGTCCAAAGTGTCCGTAGGGTAAGGCGGCGAAAGTAATGTCAGATAGTGAATTAGTGCGCGCATCCTCTGTGATGGCAGTTGGCACTATCGCCTCCCGAGTAACAGGATTAATCCGCAACTTATTAGTAGTTGCTTTGTTGGGAACCGCACTCCTTGGCGATACCTACAACGTTGCCAACACAATGCCAAATATTTTATATAACTTGTTAGTTGGTGGGGCGTTAACTGCAGTTTTTGTGCCACAAATAGTTAGATCATTAAGAGATTCAGATGGTGGTAATGCATTTATCTCAAGGTTGTTTACCTTAACAATTACATTCTTATTTTTGCTTACAGTTCTTGGCATTGTTTTTGCGCCACAAATAGTAAATATCTATGCCCCAGATTATGCAGGGCGAACTGAATTTGATATCACTGTTTCTTTGATGCGTTACTGCTTGCCACAAATCTTCTTTTTAGGACTGTTTGCTTTGCTTGGCCAGATTGCAAATGCTAAAGGTAAATTTGGACCGATGATGTGGGCCCCGGTGATTAATAATTTAATCACAATCGCATTATTTGCATTTTTGTTATCCAACAACCAAAACCTAAGCGTTAACAATATTTCAGATGATCAATTGTTGTGGTTAGGTCTTGGCACGACAGCTGGATACCTAGCCCAGGCTGTAATTTTATTTCCAGTCATAATTAAAAGTGGTGTTAAGTTATCTTTAAAGTTTGATTGGGTGAATGCCCAAATTATTAAGTCATTTAAACTTGCTGGCTGGAGCTTTGTTTATGCATTAATCTCACAACTTTCCTATCTTGTCACAATTAATATTGCCACCTCTGCTGCAATTAATGCCGCATCCGATGGTATTACTACTGGAGTTGGATACACCCCTTATGCAAATGCGTATTTGGTTTTAATCCTGCCGCACTCAATTATTGCAGTTTCAATAGTTACCGCATTACTTCCTAAAATTTCTAATTTAGTAATTGATAAGAAGTATTTAGAGATAACAAATGCAATGAGTATGGCGATGAAATTAATCGGGTTATTTACTGTTCCAGCAGCAATTTTGTTTTTTGCATTTGGTGAATTAGTTTCAAATGTTTTGTATTTTGGTATTTCAACCCAAGATGCAAATTATTTAGGTTTAACGCTGGCAGCTTTTGCCTTTGGATTAATCCCAGTAAGCATAAATCTGGTGCTACTACGCGGGTTAAATGCCTTTGAGAATCTAAAATCTCAAGTACTAGGCAATTTGATTATGAATGTAATCTCTGTTGCACTTTCACTGTTGGCAGCCAATTACTTAGAGCCCAAGTATGTAACTGTTGGGTTAGCTGCCATATTCACTATTCATTATTTTATTGGCGCTGGCATATCTTTTTATTTGGTTAAACGCCATCAAATATATTTACCAGTCTTAAAGATCACCACCTTCTACCTTAAGTTAATCCTGATATTTGGTTTGTTAATCACCCCAATTTGGCTGCTACGGGAGCGCTTTGCTGGTGGGAATTTAATCCAATTGATCGGTGTTGTATCAGTATCGGTTGTTTTGTATTTCTTAATCTTGAAACTACTCAAAATAGCCGAGGTCACATCATTAATAAAAGTAATCAAGGCAGGAAGGCAATAGGCTCTGAACATGAGTGTTGTTAATGAGGTAGTAATTGTTGGATCTGGCCCTGCCGGATATACCGCAGCTATCTATGCTGCCCGTGCCCAATTAAAACCAATTATTTACGAAGGCTCTGTGACCGCCGGTGGTGCATTAATGAACACCACTGAGGTTGAGAATTTTCCTGGCTTTGCAACAGGTGTTATGGGGCCTGAACTTATGGAGTCAATGCGCAAGCAGGTTGAAAGATTTGATGCAAAAATTATTACCGATGACATAGTTTCTATGAAATTAACTGGTGAGATAAAAGAGTTAACAGATGGATCTGGAAACACAGTTAAAGCTAAATCAGTAATTTTGGCGATGGGCTCTGCTTACAAAGAAATTGGTTTGCCAAATGAAAAGAGATTATCTGGTCGAGGAGTTTCCTGGTGTGCAACATGTGATGGTTTCTTCTTTAGAGAACAAGTAATCGCAGTGGTAGGTGGCGGTGATTCAGCTATGGAGGAGGCAAACTTTTTAACTAAGTTTGCTAGCAAAGTTGTATTAATCCATCGCCGTGATTCATTTAGAGCATCGAAGATTATGGTTGATCGAGCTGCTGCTAATCCTAAAATTGAGTTTTTATTTAATCATGAAGTAATTGATGTCTTGGGTGAAGAGAAGGTTTCTGGGCTCAAATTGAAAAATACTGTAACTGGTGAGGAAAGTGTTAAAGATTTCACTGGGTTATTTGTTGCTATCGGTCATTTGCCAAGAAGTGAGTTGGTGGCAGGCCAGGTTGATTTAAATGGTGAGGGTTATGTTTTAGTTGAAGGCCGAACTACCAAAACTAAAATTCCTGGAGTTTTTGCCTGCGGTGATCTAGTTGACTTTACCTACCGCCAAGCAATTACAGCAGCTGGATCAGGCTGCCAAGCAGCATTGGATGCTGAGAGGTTTTTAGCAGGACATTAATTTTAAAAGTAGGATAAGCAGATAACTTAAGGAGAGAAAAATGGCAACATCAAAGGTAACGACAGCTGATTTTGAATCAGTAGTTCTAAAAAGTTCCACCCCAGTATTAGTTGATTTTTGGGCCGAGTGGTGTGGTCCATGCCGTGCTGTTGGTCCAATTTTGGAAGAGATTTCAAATGAGTATGGCGATAAGTTAAAGATTGTTAAGTTAAACACCGATGAAGAGGGTGCTATTGCTATGAAATATGGCATCTCTTCAATCCCAACCATGAATGTGTTTGTGGGCGGGGAAGTTGTGAAAACTATTGTTGGCGCAAAGCCAAAACCAGCATTACTGAAAGATCTTGAAAGCTTTATTAAGTAACACTTAGATAGCAATTAATAATTTATGAGCGATCAACCAAAATTAGGTGATCGCTCTGATGCGGTTGAATTAATTTCAAATACCTTAACTCGGCTTGGTTTTCTTAAAAACCCAAGTGATATTTTTGATGAAAACCTAACTCAAGGCATTAAAGCTTTTCAGCAAGAGCGAGGATTAACTGCAACTGGAGTAATAAATGAAATTACTGCCAGAGCGTTGGAAGAGGCACGATTTAAACTTGGTGATCGAGTTTTGTCATTTAATCCTGCAGCATTAATGCGCGGAGATGATGTTAGTAATTTGCAGGAGCGGTTATTAGAGCTTGGATTTAACTGCGGCAAAGTCGATGGAATGTTTGGTGTTGTTACTGAAGGTGCTGTTAAGGAATTACAAAAATCTGTTGGAATTGTAAGTGATGGAAAATGTGGCCCGGCAACTTTAATTTCATTGATGAGATTGGTTAAAACTGTCTCGGGTGGTGCATCAACTGCGCTGCGAGAAAGTGTTAAACATGCGGTTCGCTCACCTGCCTTAGCCAACAAGGTGGTTGTAATTGATCCAAGCTGGGGTGGTGAATTTACAGGAGAGAGCCAAAATGGCGTCACTGAATCTGAAGTGGTTTTTGATCTAGCCCAGCGGTTAGAGGGAAGATTAATTGCACTTGGTGTAAATGTGGTTTTAACCCGAAGTGCTAATAACTCACCTCTTGAGAAGGAAAGAATTCAAACTGCAAACTCTGTTAATGCTGATTTAGTAATTGCTTTAAAGGTTGATAGCTATAAAAATGAGAAAGCTAATGGAGTTGCCACTTATTACTATGGCAGAGATGACAAAGGAGTTAGATCGGTAGTTGGTGAAAGATTTGCTAATTTATTGCAAAGAGAGATTTGTGCCAGAACTGATTTATTAAATTGCCGAACACATGCTAAAAGTTGGGAATTGCTGCGATTAACTTCAGCACCTGCGGTAAGAATTGATTTGGGTTATCTTTCTAGCCCACAAGATGCCAAACGATTGGCATCAGCTGCTTTTAGAGATCAATTGGCTGAGGCGATAATTGTGGCAATTCAGCGTCTTTACTTATCGGCTGAGGCAGATGCCAAGACTGGCACCTTAAAAATATCTGATTTAAGAAGAGCTGGGCTTAGAAACTAGTTTTATCACCGCCTGCTCTATGGCAAACTTGGTTAATGGATTCAGGTAGAAATCTTCGGGTAGTTAAAACAGATGCCCCTGTCCGCATTCACACAGGTGAGCCAGAAAATCTTCCTGAACGTTTTGCCCATCGCGCAGTAGGTATGAAGGCAAGTGAGATTAGATCTTTATTTGCAGTTGCAAGCAGACCTGAAATTGTTTCTCTAGCTGGTGGAATGCCAAATCTTTCAACGCTGCCAATGGAGATGATGGCGTCGGTAACAAATAATTTGATTTTAGAAAATGGCGCAGAGGCTTTGCAGTATGGCAGTGGCCAGGGTCATCCAAAATTACGTGAACAAATCTGTGATGTGATGGCACTTGAAGGAATTAAAGCCCACCCAGATGATGTGGTGGTAACAACTGGTTCTCAACAAGCGTTGGATTTAATTTCTCGTATTTTTATTGATCCAGGTGATGTGGTTTTAGTTGAAGCTCCATCATATGTTGGCGCACTTGGCACATTAAAACAATATGAAGCCCAGGTCGTTCATGTTGCAATGGATCAAGATGGCTTGATTCCATCCGCTCTTGAAGAGGCGATTAAAACAACAAAGGCTGCTGGTCGAAAAATTAAGTTCTTATATTTAATTCCAAATTACCAAAACCCAGCTGGTGTTTTATTGCCGGCCGATCGCCGTAGTGAGATTCTAGATATCTGCCGTCAGGCGCAAATTTTTATTGTTGAAGATAATCCATATGGCTTGCTTGGTTTTGATAAACCATCGCCCAATGCAATGCGGGCAAGTGATTCAGAAAATGTAATTTACCTAGGAACTTTTTCAAAAACTATTGCCCCAGGCCTAAGAGTTGGTTGGGCCTTAGTTCCACAATCATTAAAAGATAAGATGGTTATCGCATCTGAATCATCAATTCTTTGTCCTTCAAACTTCACACAATTAGTAATCTCAAGTTATTTAGCTAACCAACCATGGCGAGATCAAATTGCAAGCTTTGCTAAGTTGTATAAGGAAAGAAGAGATGCGGCATTAGCTGCTTTAGATAAGTATTTTCCAAAGGGTGCTACTTGGACTAAACCAGGTGGTGGTTTTTATATCTGGGTTACCTTGCCACCTGAGATTGATACCAATGCACTTGTGCCAAAAGCGATTGCAGCAAAGGTTGCATATGTGCCCGGAACTGCCTTTTATGCTGATGGTTTTGGCTCATGGTCACTAAGAATTTCATTTTGTCATCCAACTGCTGAGCGAATTACTGAAGGAATTAAGGCTCTAGCTGGGGTAATTAAAACTGAGATGGATAGCAGACAGATTAATTAAGTAAGCCAGCTTTTACTAAAGAATCTCTTAACTCATCGATTGCTGCAATTGCTGCATCAATTGAAATATGGGAAGCATCGCGATAAACCACATAATCATTATTAATCGCATCACACCTATCTTTGCAAAACCATTGATATGGATCAATCTTTAAATATCCTTCATAAACTTTATTTGAGGATCTTTTAATCTCATTGCAAGATGAAAGTGATTTGTTAGACAAGCAGTTAGGAATGTCTTTTTCAGGCTTTGGTGTGTCAGATAAGTAGATAAGATTTTGGCTGTAATCACGTAGCTTATTAAATAAATCTCTCTGTCCATCAACATAGTAATTTTCCTTCTGGCTGTTTTTATCATAAAGGTTGTAGTGTGAAAAAGTACTGATAATTACAAACTCTGGTGTGAGCTCTTTAATTCTATTTATCGAGTTTTCCTGCCAAGTTGCGCACTCCTCTTTTTTGTATGAGCCCTTACTTACCCGTGGCAATTCAAAAGCTGGGCAGGCAGATTTTGTAAGAGAGATAAGTTTGTAGCCATCTCTTGTTGCAATTGAATTTAATGGCTCAAACCATTGAGCAGCGTGTGAGTCACCAAATAAGATGATTGTTTTATCCGAAGTTAAATCCCCATAAACACAATCATTTGAGGAGGTTTCACCCCAACCAGCATGGCAGCCATCGGTATAAACCTTAGGTTGTGCGGTAATTTCAACTAGATCAAAGCTTTGGTTTACCTCTTTAACATAAAACTTTGTTGTGTTGGTTGCGATAATGCCAACACTAATTAAGGTAATTGCCGCAACAGATGAAGCGAGGGTTTTATAAACTGCCTTTGCTTCCAGCTTTGCATATCTGATTGGTTGTTCAACAAATTTATATGTTAGGTGGGCCAAAATTATGGTGATAATTACACAAAGTATTTTTTCACCTGCAAGTAATGATCGCTCTAGATAAATGCTAGGTAGAAGTAGTGCTGGCCAATGCCATAGATAAAGAGAGTAAGAGATTGCGCCAAGCCATTGGGTGGTTTTGTTATTTGATAGCTGCCTCATCAATTTAGGCCAAGCACCTATTGAGGTGATTAACAAGAATGTGCCAATTACTGGAAGTAGGGCAAAAAGACCTGGAAATGGGGTTTGGGAGTTAAAGATGATGGTTGCGTAGGTGATTAAGCCAAGCCCAATTAATGCAAGAATTTTCTGATTCTTATCCAAAAGAGCTTTGATGGATTTTGGAATAAAGAGGATTAATGCTCCGGCCGCCAACTCCCAAGCTCTGGTGTGGAGTGAGTAAAAAGCCAAAATCGAGGAGCTTTGGGTTTGCCAGATTGAAAAGAAGAGTGAGATTGTAAATACTGAAAAAATTGCCCACTTTATTTTGCGAACTCCCATTCTTGAAATTAACAAGATGAAAATCGGCCAGATCAAATAAAACTGCTCCTCAACTGCAAGTGACCAGTAATGAATTAATGCTGAAGGGTTGGCCCCTAAATTTTGATAATCAGTCTCCCAGAAGGCAAATGCATAATTTGAAACAAGTAAGCCAACTGCCAAAACATTTCGCCCCAACTCTGCTCGTTGAATTGGGGGAAGTATTAGATAGGAAATAAAGGCAGTTATGATTAAAACTAAAACAGATGCGGGTAGTAATCTTTTAATCCGGCGTTGATAAAAGTTTTTTAAGTTCAACCCGCCACTACTTTGAATCTCTCTTAAGATCAAACCTGTAATCAAATATCCAGAGATTACATAAAATATATCAACTCCAATAAAACCACCTGGAATAAAATCGGCGTGATATATAACCACCAATAAAGCAGCAAGGGCGCGTAGGCCTTGAATCTCTAAAATTCTATTCATGCAATTGGTGTCTCATCTTTTAAGCAGCAGTATTTATCGCTAGATCTCAAAATTTTTTAGTTAATTACTTTTTTGAATCTCGGTATTGATTCGCTCTAAATCCTCAATGGTTGCAAACTCAATAACTATCTTTCCTTTTTTCTTTCCAAGCTCGATATTAACCCTGGTGTCCAAGCGATCTGAGAGCGCCTCTGAGATTTGCTTTAATTTTGGTGCAACAATTTTTCCACTTCTTATTCCACCACTTTTTACCTTTACCCCGCCGGTTGCAACAATCTCCTCCACCGCTCTTACCGTCAAGCCTTCAGCAACAATTCGGTTTGCTAAATTTTCAATCTCTTTTTCATCAGTTAAAGATAAAAGCGCTCTGGCATGTCCGGCTGAGATAACTCCGGCTGCAACCTTACGTTGCACCGCAGGTGGCAGATTAAGCAGGCGCATTGTGTTTGTGATTGCTGGCCTTGATTTACTTAGTTTTGTAGCTAATTCATCATGGGTATATGAAAAATCATTTAATAGCTGCTGATATGCAGCACCTTCTTCTAATGGATTTAATTGACTTCTGTGAATATTTTCAATTAACGCCTCACGTAGTAATTGATCATCACTTGTTTGTCTAATAATTACTGGAATGCTTTTAAGGCCAGCAAGTTTGGCGGCACGAAAGCGCCGCTCACCCATAATTAATTGATACTTGCCATTACCAATAGATCGAACAACTGGTGGTTGAAGTAATCCAACCTCTTTAATTGATAATGCTAATTCTGTTAACAAATCTTCATCAAAAACAGTTCTTGGTTGTTTTGGATTAGCACTAATGTTATTTACATCAATCTCATCTCGACTTGCGGTTAATACTCCTGCTTGGGTTTTAATCTCAGTTGGCATAACTGAGGTTGGAATTAATGCATCTAGCCCTCTACCTAAACCACCTTTGCGAGTACTCATTAAGCAATCTCATTTTTAAGATTAATTGGTGCACCACCACGATTTGCAATCTCACGGGCGACAGACATGTATGCAATAGCGCCAGGACTTGAAGCATCATATGTCATTACAGTTTGACCGTAAGATGGCGCTTCCGATACTCGAACCGCTCTTGGAATTGGAATATTAATTAACTCAGATGGGAAGTGTTTTTTAACATTTTCAGCAACATCATTTGCAAGTCTAGTTCTGCCATCAAACATTGTTAGAATAATTGTGCTTAATGAGATCTTTGGATTTAATCTTTTCTGCACCTCAGTTAAAGTTTGAATTAATAACGACAAACCCTCTAATGAGTAGTACTCGCATTGAATTGGAACTAATACTTCATCAGCTGCTGCGAGTGCATTGATAGTTAACAATCCAAGACTTGGTGGACAATCAATAAAAACATAATCAAAACGTTGGCCAGCATTTTGTTTTGCAGTTAAGAAAGTTTGTAATGCAGATTGCAATCTAAATTCACGAGCAACTGTTGGCACAAGTTGAATCTCAGCTCCTGCTAAATCAGAGTTTGCTGCAACCGCTTCAAGATGGGGAAAGCCTGCAACCTTTACCGCCACATCTGCAATTGGCGTATCGTTAATTAAAACATCATAGATTCCACCATTTAAGGTGCGATCAATTCCAAATGCAGTTGAAGCATTTCCTTGTGGATCTAAATCAATTACTAAAACCTTTAACCCACCCATTGATAGGGCTGCGGCAATATTTACAGCTGAGGTGGTTTTTCCTACCCCGCCCTTTTGGTTGGCCACGGTAAAGATCCGAGTTTTAAGTGGGGCAACCATTGGCTCCTTCAGCCGGCGCACCCCAATGACAGGTTTTGCCCCCACAGTATCTGTGGTTTCACGTGAAACATCCTCTGCCCTCATGGGGCGAAGTTAAGCACCCTTGCCCACCTCAACCACCCTTGCAACAGGCAGATTTGGTAGTGATATTTCATGGATTTGAGCAGTCGACCCCTTTTTGAGCTTGGTTATATCTAACTCGGCCTGGGCACCCTCGCCCTTTATCGCCAAAAGTTGGCCACCTTTAGGAATCATGTGCCAGGAGATTTGAATCAACTTCTCAAGGGGTGCAACCGCTCTTGCGGTAACTACCTCAAACTGCTTTTTAACAATCTCAGCCCGGCCTCTGATTACCTCAACTGGGATATCAAGTTTGGCCACTACCTCAGTTAAAAAATCCACCCGGCGTTGCAATGGTTCAACCAGGGTCACCCGCAGATCAGGTCGGGCCAGGGCGATCACAATCCCAGGAAGACCTGCCCCTGAGCCAATATCAACTAGGCGAAGCTTTGGTTTAATGATTGTGGTGATTGGGATGCAGTTGGCAATATGGCGCTGCCAGATCCGATCCCCCTCTTTGGGGCCAATTAGGCCGCGCTCGATCCCCTCGGTTTTTAGCAGGAGGGCGTAAGCCTGGATCTTCTCCTGATTATCGCCAAAGTAGGCGAGTAGCTCAGGGGTTGGTTTCACGTGAAACCTTAAGCAGGAAGGACTACAACACAGCGATCTGGGTCTTCACCCTCAGATTCACTGGTTAGGCCAATCTCTTGAATGGTGTCATGGACAACCTTTCGCTCAAAGGCATTCATTGGGCGAAGCTTGATCGCCTCACCAGTTGATTTAACCTCTTCAGCGGTCTCTTTAGCTAACTCAGCTAGCTCAGCCTTTTTATCACTTCTAAAGTTGTCGATATCAAGCATCAATCTGCTGCGCTCGCCAAGTGAGGTTTGAACTGCAAGTCGGGTGAGCTCCTGAAGTGAATCTAGAACCTCACCTCGACCACCAACTAGGTGGGAGAGTTTGCCGCCAGCAATAGCTAGGGCAGCTCGGTCATTTTCAACATCAATATCAATATCCCCATCAAGATCTGCGATATCTAGCAAACCCTCTAGGTAATCGGCTGCTACATCCCCCTCCTCCTCGAGTTGGGCGATCAAGCTCTTCTTTTCAACTACCTTCTCTTCGCTCTTTTCACTCTTAACCTTGCTCATAACTCCTCCATAGTACTTTGTAGTGATTTGATAGTTTTTGTAATGATTTGTCGGTTTTAACTAACGGCGCTTCTTCTTTTTCTTTGGTTGTTTACGTTGACCAGTTTGTTCTGGTTGGTTTTCAACAATTGTGCTTCCATCTTGATCATTACTTTTTTCATCAAGTAATCCTTTTGCTGCTCGCTTTTTTTGCAGCTCTTCATATGCAGGAGATCCTGGTGTTGGGTTTCTTTTAATTACGTAATATTGCTGACCCCAGGTCCAAAGGTTTGTAGTTGACCAGTAAATTAAAACTCCAACTGGAAAGTTAACACCGGTTACTGCAAAAATAATTGGGAAAACATAAAGCATAATTTTTTGTTGTTGCAACATCATGTTATTTGATGAATCCATCTTAGGCATTCCCTTAACCATCAACTGTCGTTGGGTGGTGAAGGTGGTGGTAGACATAAAAATAATTAAAGCAATCGCAATAATTTTTGTGCTGGTTACATCAGCGCCAAGGAAGGTGTCAGATAGTGGGGCGCCAAAAAAACTTGCGCTCTGGGCTGAAACTAAGTACTCACCTTTTAACAATCCATGCGGTTTATTTTGGCTAATTCCATTTAATACCCAGAACAATGCAAAGAAAATTGGGGCTTGGGCCAGGATTGGAAAGCAGGAGGCAAGTGGATTTGTTTTGTGCTCCTTATAGAGCTTCATCATCTCTTCAGATTGCTTTTGGCGATCATCTTTATACTTCTTTTGAATCGCCTTCATATGTGGTTGAAGAGCGGTTAAAGCTCGTTGAGATTTGATTTGCTTAACAAATAATGGAATCAAGATAATTCTGATCAAAACTACCAGCGCAATAATTCCCAGAGACCATTGCAGATCCTCATTGTTGGTAAAGTTAAGAAGATCGTGGAAGGTGATTAGCACCCAAGAAACTACGGTATATAAGGGGTTTAGGATCTCACTCATTAAATTGTTTGCCTTTCTCTAACCTTAATTACTGCATTTTTTGATGGGTAATCCACACCTCCATGGGAGAAGGGGTTACACCTAACAAATCTGTAAATGCCCATCAATAGCCCTTTTAAACCAAACTCAGAAATAGCAAGCTCGGTATAGGTGGAGCAGGATGGGTAGTACTTACACCTTGGCGCAGATAATGGTGAGATATATTTTTGATATAACTTAATTGGCGCAATCAAAATTTGCTTCATAGATCTGCCTTGTTGTTTTGGTTAGAAAACTTAATCAATGCTTTTTCAATTAACTGCTCAACCTCTGCGGTGTAATCGGTTTGAGATTTTAAAACCCTAACCACCAACATTAAATTATTTGGCAGCTTTGATAGATGGCCCGCAAAGTTGTGACGTAATTTTCGGGTAACTAGGTGACGGGTAACTGAGCCACCAATTGAGCGATTAACAATGAAGCCAACCTTTGGTTGTTCAGTTTTTGCCAGGTTTGCATATAAAACTAAATTTGGGGAGGAAAAACGCGCCCCAGTTTTTGTGATGAGATTAAAATCTGATCCAGCCCGTAGCCGGTTTGGTTTAGGTAACACAGTTAAAGTTTTTTAATTAAGCAGAGATTTTGGCTCGGCCTTTAGCGCGACGAGATGATAAAACACCTCGTCCACCACGAGTGGCCATGCGGGCACGGAAACCATGTTTTTTAGCCCGTTTACGAACGTTGGGCTGGAAGGTGCGCTTCATAAATCTCTCCTAAAATTATTGTTTCTCCCGATTAAGGGTCACAGCGATATGGGTGGTAAGGGTAGAGGTTGCGGACAAGATGGGTCAAACCGGCCCTAATCCCACCCCACAGCTTTATTGGTGTGGATAACCACTTGCAATCTGTTGCGATTACACCTATCTTCGCCCTCTATCCACAGATTTCCCCCTCTATGGCTAGAAATTGAAGTTTAAAGGATAGGTTTAGACCACAGCCTGTGGATAACTTTGTGGGTAACTTTTTAGGGCTTTTTGGCCAGGATTTGGGTGGATAGATGGCAACGGTAGCGCAGGTAGATCTGCAAAAGCTGTGGGATCAGGTGGTCTCATCAGTTTCAACTCCGCAATACAGCGCATTTTTAGTTAGAACAAAACCCCTTGGATTACTTCCAGGTGAGGATGGATCAAATCTACTTTTATCAGCTCCAGATTTATTTACCAAGGATGTTTTAGAGACCAGACTTCGCAGCATTTTAACTGAGGAGTTAAGCAACCAACTGGGTGAGAAGGTAAATATTGCAGTCACGGTTACTGGTGATGGCAAGAGTGAGTCAGTTGAACTTGAGGTTGAACCAAGTATTGTTGAACATTTCACAGAGGTAAAAGGTGGTACTGGTCGAAACTCCACCTCATTAAACAATAATGAAAGTGCGCAATTAAACCCAAGATATATTTTTGAAACCTTTGTGATTGGTGCCTCTAATCGCTTTGCCCATGCTGCAGCTGTTGCGGTAGCTGAAGCACCAGCAAAGGCTTATAACCCGCTATTTATTTATGGTGATTCAGGGCTTGGTAAAACCCACCTACTTCACGCAATTGGTGCCTACGCCAAAGAGTTATATGGCTCAACCCGGGTTAGGTATGTCTCCTCTGAGGAGTTTACAAATGACTTTATTAACTCAATTCGTGATGATAAAGCCTCAGTTTTCCAAAAGCGCTACCGCGATCTAGATATTTTGTTAGTTGATGATATTCAGTTCTTGGAAAACAAAGAGCGAACTCAAGAGGAGTTCTTCCATACCTTCAACACTTTATATAACGCCAACAAACAAATAGTTATCTCAAGTGATCGCCCGCCAAAACAATTAACAACTTTGGAAGATCGGCTGCGCTCTCGATTTGAGTGGGGTTTAATTACCGATATTCAACCACCAGAGCTTGAAACTAGAATTGCAATTCTGCGCAAAAAAGCAGCACAAGATAAATTAAATGCCCCTGATGATGTTTTGGAGTACATCGCAAGTAAAATCTCAACCAATATTCGTGAGTTAGAGGGTGCATTAATTCGTGTTACTGCATTTGCATCCTTAAACCGACAAGGTGTTGATCTATCACTTGCTGAAATTGTGTTAAAGGATTTAATTCCAGAAGAGGGTGGGCCAGAGATTACCGGGCCAACCATTATGGCTCAGACCGCTTCTTACTTTTCTTTAACAGTTGATGATCTTTGTGGCACCTCTCGCTCTCGGGTGTTGGTAAATGCTCGTCAGATCGCGATGTATCTGTGCCGAGAGATGACAGAGTTATCCCTTCCTAAAATCGGACAAGCTTTCGGTGGACGAGATCACACAACTGTGATGCATGCTGATCGAAAGATTAGGCAGTTGATGGCTGAGCGGCGCTCGATCTATAACCAGGTAACTGAGTTAACTAACCGAATTAAGCAACAATCTAAAAAGTAGGGTTTTAAAACAACTAAATATTGAAAAGTTCTCCCCAAGCCAATACCCCCAACTTGGGGATAAGGTGTGGATAAGTGTGGATAAGCTTGTTTATAACTGGGTTGGCGGGTGGTTGTAAACAAATACCCCACACCCCACCCACAGCTTCTGGGGGTAAGTTTATACGTGCTGACCTGCGGTTTTGCTGACAGCCCACAGCTTACCCTCTGGTTATTACTAACCACTATATATAAGGATTTAAGGGTGAGTGGCTGCGAACTGTTTAATAAAACTTTAAGTAGTTAAGATTTTCAGATTAGTAAAGAAAAGGTGAGTAGATGAAGTTTGTAGTTGAAAGAGATTCCTTAGTTGACGCTGTTAACTGGGTTTCAAAGTCGATCTCAAACCGGCCAATCACCACAGCGCTTTTAGGAATCGTGATTAATGCAGAGGATGAGATCACCTTATCTGGCTCTGATTTAGAGACATCTGCAAAAGCAAAGTTTACAGCCCAAGTTTCCCAAAAAGGAAAAGTTCTAGTTCCAGGAAGATTATTAGCTGAGATCTCTCGCTCACTTCCTGCTAAACCAATCACATTTAATTTAGAGGGAAGCCGGGTATTAGTAAGTGCAGGTAGCGCCAAATTCACATTACCCACCCTGCCAATTGCAGAGTATCCAACCCTGCCAGAGCTACCTCAAACATCAGGCAGTTTAAACTCAGATTTATTTGCAACTGCAGTAAACCAGGTTGCAATTGCTGCAGGTAAAGATGATTCACTTCCAACATTAACTGGCGTCTTTGTTGAGATAAATAAAAACCAAATTACTTTAGCCGCCACCGATAGATACCGGCTAGCAGTTAGAGAGTTAAGTTGGAGCGCACAAGATGCGGCGATTGAAACCACATCACTATTGCGCGCTCGCACATTAGCTGATGCTGCTAAATCTTTAATTGGTACATCCCAAGTTAGCATCGCACTTGCCCCCGCAAACACAAATGAAAAATTAGTTGGTTTTGTATCTGATGGAAAAACTATGACCTCAAGAGTTTTAGATGGCTCATTCCCACCATTTAGACATTTACTACCAAGTGAATCAACAGCGGAGGCAATTATTGAGGTTGCCCCATTTTTAGATTCAGTAAGAAGAGTTGCATTAGTAACAGATAAAACTGTGCCACTACGGCTTAATTTTTCAAACAATTCACTAGTTTTAGAGGCTGGCACAGGGGATGAAGCACAAGCTAGTGAAAAACTTGATATTAACTACAAAGGTGAAGAAATTAATATTGCCTTCAACCCAACCTTTTTAACAGATGGATTAAATGCAATTAACACCGCCTTTGTTCACATCGCTTTTACCGGTGCAAATAAACCTGCGGTATTAACTGGACAAACCGAGCCAACAAGTGCGCCGATTACAAATTATAAATACCTATTAATGCCAATGCGCTACTCCTCATAACTAGTAAATATTAAAATTAGTGTTAATCACCAACCTAAACCTTACAAATTACCGCTCCTACACAAACCTAGATCTACCTTTAACCAATAGGATATCTATCTTTGTTGGTAAAAATGGTGAGGGTAAGACTAATATTGCCGAAAGCATTCTTTATCTAACCTTTTTAAGCTCACATAGAGCAAGCTCTAACACCCCATTAGTTAAGTTAGGAAACACCAGCGCTTATATCCGCGCCAAAGTTAAATACCCAGAGCGGGAGATATTGGTTGAGCTTGAAATAAATAGCGAGAAGGCAAACCGCGCCAAGGTAAATCAAAACCCAGTTCGTAGCCAAAAAGAGATCTTTGGAATTGTGCAAAGCATTTACTTCTCACCAGAGGATCTAGATATTGTTCGAGGAGATCCAAGTGAGCGCCGCCGGTTTATAGATCAATTACTAACTTTAAGATCCCCGCGGGTGGCAGGAATTATTACCGATTATGACCGAGCAGTGAAACAACGAAACTCGTTACTAAAAACTAGAGCCAACCCCGATTCATTATCAGCCTGGGATAGCCAGGTTGCAGATTTTGGTGGTCAATTAATAGCATTAAGAATGGCCGCCTTAAGTGAGTTAAAACCAATATTTAATAATGTTTATAAAGATATATCAGATAGTAAGCCGGCTGAGATTATTTATAAATCAAGTATTGAAAATCCAACAGAGGATGCAAGTGAGAACACAAATAAAATAATGGAGAAGTTAATTTCAAACCGAGGAGCTGAGTTAGAGCGAGGTTTAACACTAACTGGTCCACACCGCGATGACTTAACTTTAATATTAGGAGATCATTTAGTTAAGGGGTATGCAAGCCATGGTGAATCTTGGTCGATTGCACTTTCATTAAAACTTGCAACATATAATTTATTAAAATCAGATGGGTTATCACCAATATTGATTTTAGATGATGTTTTTTCTGAGTTAGATGAAGAGCGCAGAGAAAAACTTGCGCAAATTGCCGAAAGTGCCGAACAAACCTTAATTACCGTTGCAGTTGAAAATGATCTACCAAAATCATTAACCGGCACAAAGTATTTAGTTAAAAGTGGAACGGTAACCAAGGTATGACACGCGATTTAGCAAAGGAGTTATATAAGTTTTATCGATCCGGTTATCGAAAATTAAGAGCTGGCGGGCAGGCCAATGTTGAACGGGTGAAAAATACCGATCCACAATCTTTAGAATCAGTTTTATCTGAAGTAATTGCTGGTCGTAATTGGGGTAAAGGTGTTGCAGAGGGAAACCTATTTAGTAATTGGAATGAGATTGTTGGAGATGAGATTGCCCAACACACCACACCAATCTCATTAGTTGATGGCAGATTAACAATTCAATCCTCATCATCTGCATGGGCAACACAAATGAGATTAATGCAGGATGATTTATTAAAAACAATTTCAAACTCATCCCCTGGCGCATTAGTTGAATCCTTAAATGTGATTGGACCTCACACCCCAAGTTGGAAGCGCGGGCTTCGATCAATTCGAGGCGCTAGAGGGCCTAGAGATACCTACGGCTAGTAGCCACCCACAAAACTTCGCTGAAACTGGCGCATTTATCCCCTAAAACCTTAATTTGGGTAATTCAAAAGCTGATCTGCCGATAAGATTATCTGGTGCGCCGGTCAAAAAACGGCCAGGATCAATTTTAAGAGAGTTTGGGGGTTTCTGGTGGCGACAAAAAATACTCAATCTCAAGCTCAATCCAAAAAAGAGCACAAAGGTTATGACGCATCAAATATCACCGTCCTTGAAGGATTAGATGCTGTTCGTAAACGCCCTGGAATGTATATCGGTTCAACTGGTGAGCGCGGATTACACCACCTAGTTTATGAAGTAGTTGATAACTCAGTTGATGAGGCTCTAGCTGGTTATTGCACCGAAATAAATATTATTTTGCAAAAAGATGGATCAGTAAAAGTCATTGATAATGGTCGCGGAATTCCAGTTGATATTCATCCAGTTGAAAAAAAGCCAGCGTTAGAGGTTGTCTTAACAGTTTTACATGCCGGTGGAAAATTTGGCGATGGTGGCTACTCAGTCTCTGGCGGTCTGCATGGTGTTGGCATCTCAGTTGTAAATGCGTTAAGTACAGATTTAAGTGTTGAGGTTAAACGAGATGGATTTAATTGGAACCAAAGCTACAAACTAGGTGTACCAACTGCGCCAGTTAAAAAAGGAAGTGCAACAGATGATTCTGGCACCACAGTAATCTTCTGGCCATCTAAAGAGATTTTTGAAACTACAGATTTTTCTTTTGAAACATTATCAACCCGATTTCGGGAAATGGCATTTCTAAATAAAGGATTGAGCTTAACTTTAACTGATGAGCGAGCAGGACATGTGGACGAAAAAGGAAATCCATTAAATGTTAGATATGAGTACTCAGATGGAATTATTGATTTCGTAAAACATTTAAATATGTCAAAAGGTGCCACCCATAAATCAATTATCTCTTTTGCAACTGAAGAAGCTAAACACAAAATATCACTTGAGGTGGCAATGCAGTGGAACACTGGTTTTTCAGAATCTGTTTACACCTTTGCAAACACTATTAACACCCAAGAGGGTGGAACACATGAAGAGGGTTTTAGAACCGCGCTAACTTCTATTGTTAATAAATTTGGCGAAGAGTGGGGATTTATCAGAAAGAAAGAGGATCGCTTAACAGGTGATGATGTTCGTGAGGGTTTAACAGCAATTGTTTCGATCAAAATCGGTGAACCTCAATTTGAAGGACAAACTAAAACAAAATTAGGAAATACTGAGGCTAAATCCTTTACCCAAAAAGCGATGAATGACCACCTAACATCTTGGTTTGAAAAAAATCCAAGTGAAGGAAAAGATATTGTTAGAAAATCAATTGATGCAGCCGCCGCTCGTGTTGCCGCTCGTAAAGCACGTGATTTATCCCGTAATCGAAAAGGATTACTTGAAGGCCGTGGCATGCCAGGAAAGCTAGCTGATTGCCAATGGACTGAACCAGAAAAGTGTGAGTTATATATTGTTGAGGGTGACTCTGCTGGCGGTTCAACAAAAGGTGGGCGTGATTCAAGGTATCAAGCGGTATTACCAATCCGCGGAAAAATATTAAATGTTGAAAAAGCTCGAATTGATCGAGTGTTACAAAACAATGAGGTGCAGGCGTTAATTACCGCACTCGGCACTGGTATTCATGATGATTTTGATTTAGCAAAACTTAGATACCACAAAATTATTTTGATGGCAGATGCTGATGTTGATGGCCAGCACATTAGAACTTTGTTATTAACTTTACTATTTAGATTTATGAAGCCATTAATTGAAAACGGTTTTGTGTATTTAGCTCAACCACCACTTTATAAACTTAAATGGGGCGGCAAAGAAGCTGTGCAATATGCATTTAGTGATAAAGAACGAGATGGCTTTATTCAAATGGGATTAGATAATGGCAAGCGTCTACCAAAAGATGATGGTATTCAACGCTTTAAAGGTTTAGGTGAGATGCCGGCTAAAGAGCTTTGGGATACCACAATGGATCCAGCAACTCGAGTTTTAATTAAAGTAACTCTTGAAGATGCAGCAGCCGCTGATGATTTGTTCTCTGTGTTAATGGGTGAAGATGTTGAGTTACGCAGATCATTTATTCAGCGAAATGCTAAAGATGTTAGATTCTTGGATATCTAATTATTATGGATAAAACTTTCATAGATCACCAAGGTGAGCATGGTCGGGATCGACAAGAATCTGTAGATCTACAAGTTGAGATGGCTAGGTCTTATCTCGATTATGCAATGAGTGTAATTGTTGGAAGAGCTTTGCCAGATATTAGAGATGGATTAAAGCCAGTACACCGCAGAGTTTTATATGCAATGTACGACGCTGGTTATCGACCAGATAAGGGTTATTACAAATCCTCTAGAATTGTTGGAGATGTAATGGGTAATTACCACCCACATGGCGATACCGCAATTTATGACGCCGTAGTTCGCTTGGCACAATTCTGGTCACTTCGTTATCCATTAATTGATGGAAACGGAAACTTTGGTTCACCTGGAAATGATCCAGCAGCTGCAATGCGTTACACCGAAGCCCGTCTTGCTCCTCTTGCTATGGAGATGATGCGAGATATTGATGAGGAAACTGTTGATTTCATTCCAAATTACGACGGCAGATCACAAGAGCCAACAGTCCTACCCTCTCGCTTTCCAAACTTATTGGTAAATGGTTCAGCAGGTATTGCAGTTGGTATGGCAACAAATATTCCTCCCCACAACCTAACTGAGGTTATTGAAGCCACCTGTTTTGCATTAGAAAACCCAGATATGAAATCTGATGAGTTATTAGCAAAGTTAATGACAATTGTTAAAGGTCCAGATTTTCCAACCAAAGCTTTAATTGTTGGCAGAGGTGGAATTGAAGATGCTTACAAAACTGGTCGCGGCTCAATAATTATGCGAGCAGTTGTTGAGGTTGAAGAGATAAACAAGCGAACCTGTTTGGTGGTTACTGAACTTCCATACCAAGTTAACCCGGATAACTTAGCGCTAAAGATTGCTGAACTTGTTAAAGATGGCAGAATCAAAGGAATTGCAGATGTTAGGGATGAAGGCAATGAACGTTTAGGTCAACGATTAGTAATTGTGTTGCGAAATGATGCAGTGGCAAAGGTGGTATTGAACAACCTTTATAAACACACACAACTTCAAGATTCATTTGGTGCCAACATGTTGGCGTTAGTAGATGGGGTGCCAAGAACTCTTAGGTTAGATGAGTTCATTCGTTACTACATTGAACACCAAGTTGAAGTAATTGTTCGCCGCAGCAAGTACCGATTAACTGAGCGAGAAAAAAGAGCTCACATATTAAAAGGTTATTTGAAAGCACTTGATGCATTGGATGCCGTAATTGCTTTAATTAGAGCAAGTAAAACCCCAGAAGAGGCTAGAACTGGCTTAATGAAGTTGCTTGAGGTTGATGAGCTTCAAGCAAATGCAATTTTGGATATGCAACTTAGAAGAATTGCTGCCCTTGAGCGTCAAAAAATTATTGATGAGCATGATGAGTTAATGAAAGATATTAAAGAGCTAAACATAATCTTGGCCAGCCCAGAAAAGCAGCGAGAAATAATCAAAACTGAGCTATCTGAGGTGGGTGTTAAATATGGAAATGAGCGCCGCACTCAAATAATTGCAGGTGATACTGATTTATCTGTTGAAGATTTAATTCCAGATCAAGATGTGGTTGTAACAATTACAAAGGGTGGATACTCAAAACGGACTAAAGCAGATGCCTATCGCGCGCAAAAACGTGGTGGCAAAGGCGTGAAAGGTGCAGCGTTAAAAACAGATGATGTTGTTGAACATTTCTTTACCGCTAGCACTCACAACTGGTTGCTGTTCTTTACCAATAAAGGCCGGGTATATCGCGCCAAGGTGCATGAATTACCAGATGCTGGCCGAGATGCTAGAGGTCAACATGTTGCAAATCTACTTGCATTTAAACCAGATGAATCAATTGCGCAAGTTATTGCAATTGCTGATTACTTAACTCAACCTTATTTAGTAATTGCGACCAAAGCTGGAATTGTTAAGAAGACACCTTTGGTTGAGTATGACTCACCAAGAAGTGGCGGATTAATTGCAGTTTCATTAAAACCAAATGATGAAGTGGTCTCAGCAACTTTGGTAAGTGAAAAAGAGGAGTTGTTATTAGTTTCTAAAATGGGAATGTCATTAAGGTTTTCAGCAAATGATGAGAGCTTGCGTCCAATGGGACGAGGAGCAACTGGTGTGATTGGAATGAAATTTAGAAAAGGTGACAACCTTTTAGCAATGGCTGCGATTAGTAGTGACAATAAAAATTATGTTTTCACAGCAACTGATGGTGGTTATGCCAAGCGAACCAAACTTGAGGAGTATCGAACTCAAGGACGAGGTGGTATCGGGGTTAAAGCTGCCAAGATTGATGAGGACTCCAGAGGCGTCCTAGTTGGTGCGATGATTGTTCAAGAAAGTGATGAGATCCTGGCGATCTCATCAGCTGGCACGGTGATGCGAACACCTTTGACACAAATTCGAGAGACTGGCCGAGACACCTTGGGCGTTAGGCTGGTTAACCTAGATCAGGGAATCTCAGTAGTATCTGTTACTCGCTTAGTTGATGATCTTGATTAAGCGCAGAATTGGAAGAATGGCGAGGTATCAAAAAGCACTTTTGGTTTAGCAGTACTTCCTCAGGTAGCCTTCACCAGCAATATGGGCCTATAGCTCAGCTTGGTTAGAGCGCTTCCCTGATAAGGAAGAGGTCTGTGGTTCAAGTCCACATAGGCCCACCCCCCGCAAACACGGGGACCTAGCTCAATTGGTAGAGCACCGCCTTTGCAAGGCGGGGGTTAGGGGTTCGATTCCCCTGGTCTCCACAATTTATATTTACTTTTTTACTTAGTAAATATAAACAATCACAACAATGTAGCAACGGCTGGAGTGAATCTGAATGAAGAAATTAATTTTCATTTTAATCACAGCACTAACTCTTACCGGTTGCTCTAAAACCGAAAGCGAGAATATGAATACCGCAATCCTTAACACCAGCATGGGCGAGATTGTTATTGAATTATTTCCAGATCAAGCACCAAAAACAGTTAAGAATTTTGTTGAGCTTGCAACTGGTGCCAAGGAGTGGGTAGATCCAAATATTGGCGAAAAAGTAAAAACCAATCTTTATGATGGAACAATTTTCCACCGCGTCATTCCTGGATTTATGATTCAAGGTGGTGACCCACTAGGTAGTGGCATGGGTGGACCTGGTTATAACTTTGCTGATGAGTTTCATGGTGAATTAAATTTTGATCGCCCATACCTACTAGCTATGGCAAATGCTGGCCCAAACACCAATGGATCACAGTTTTTCATCACAGTTGCGCCAACAACTTGGCTAAATCGCAAGCACACAATTTTTGGTGAGGTTAAAGATGCTGGCTCACAAAAAGTAGTTGATGCAATAGCTGGAGTTAAAACTGGGGCAAATGACAAGCCAGTGCAAGCTGTAAAAATTAACTCTGTAACTATCAAGTAATTTCATGCCGCAAAGCCTGACTAGAAATCTAGTCTTTTTTATCTCAGGCTGTTTTGTATTGACTCTACTTCAACCAAATCTGGAGTATGAGTTTGCGCTATATGGTTTAGAGATTAATAATGGTCAGTGGTATCGCCTATTAACTGTTGCATTAGTTCATGGCGGCTGGCTGCACCTACTTTTTAATATGCTTGCCCTTTACTCACTTGGCTTCACAATTGAGAATTACTTTGGCAAAAATAAATACATCTTTATCTTGCTCACCTCACTCATTTTTGGCTCACTCACCTCTTACCTATTTAATCCCTTAACCAGCTTTGCAGTTGGCTCATCCGGAATGATCTTTGGATTATTTGGTTGCCTATTAGTAATTGGCAAAAGGATGGGAGCAAATCTAAGAGAGGGGCTTGGGTTGATTGGATTAAACCTGGTGATCCCATTTGTTATCCCTGGTATTGATTGGAAAGCCCACCTAGGCGGGCTGGTGGGTGGAGTCCTGGCTACCCTGCTGGTTAAACCTAAGAGAGCGCTCTGGGAATAAATCCCCACTCAAAGCAGTTCCTGTAGATAGCAACCTTGAGCCTATCTGGCTCAACCTTTTGACTAGATGGCCACTCAAGGTTGAAAATAGGGCTATGAGGGTGGGCAAACCACCATCTGGCAAGAGCGGTCCAAACAGGAGGAAATTTAAATGGCAAGAGCGGTCGGAATTGATTTAGGAACAACTAATAGCTGCGTTTCGGTATTAGAAGGTGGTGAACCAACTGTTATCGCAAATGCAGAGGGCGCTAGAACCACACCATCAATTGTTGCCTTTGCAAAAAACGGTGAGGTATTAGTTGGTGAGGTTGCTAAAAGACAATCTGTAACAAATGTTGAGCGGACTATTCGCTCCGTTAAAAGACATATGGGAACTAACTGGGCTCAAGATGTTGATAGCAAGAAGTACACACCACAAGAGATCTCAGCACGTATTTTAATGAAGTTAAAACGAGATGCTGAAAGTTATTTGGGTGAAACAGTTTCTGATGCAGTAATTACTGTGCCAGCTTATTTTAATGATGCCCAACGTCAGGCAACAAAAGAGGCTGGTGAGATTGCCGGCCTTAATGTGCTTCGTATTGTTAACGAGCCAACCGCTGCTGCGCTCGCTTACGGCCTAGACAAAGGCGATAAAGAACAAACTATTTTAGTTTTCGATTTAGGTGGTGGAACATTTGACGTTTCACTTCTTGAAATCGGCGAAGGTGTCGTTGAGGTTAAAGCTACAAATGGTGATAACAATCTAGGTGGCGATGATTGGGATCAAGCATTGGTAGATCACCTAGTAAAAACATTTGCTGCCAAAAATGGTATTGATCTAACAAAAGATAAAATGGCAATGCAACGTGTTCGTGAGGGTGCCGAGAAAGCAAAGATTGAACTTTCCTCATCTGCGCAAACTTCTATCAACCTGCCATACATCACAGTTGATGCTGAAAAGAATCCACTGTTTTTAGATGAAACTATTACTCGTGCACAATTCCAAGGATTAACCGCTGATCTATTAGAGAGATGCAAGAAACCATTCCAAGCTGTTTTAAAAGATGCTGGAATTCCAATTGCAGATATTGATCATGTGGTTTTAGTTGGTGGTTCAACTCGTATGCCAGCAGTTGTTGATTTAGTTAAATCATTAACTGGTGGAAAAGAGCCCAACAAAGGTGTAAACCCAGATGAGGTTGTTGCAGTTGGCGCAGCTCTCCAAGCTGGTGTACTAAAGGGTGAGGTAAAGGATGTTCTGCTTCTTGATGTAACACCACTTTCTTTGGGTATTGAAACCAAAGGTGGAGTTATGACCAAGTTGATTGAGCGAAATACCACTATCCCAACAAAGCGAAGTGAGATTTTCTCAACCGCAGATGACAATCAACCAGCTGTGCAAATTCAAGTATTCCAAGGTGAGCGCGAAATGGCTGCTTACAACAAGAAACTTGGCATGTTTGAGTTAACTGGATTACCACCAGCACCAAGAGGTGTGCCACAAATTGAGGTTACATTTGATATTGATGCAAATGGAATTGTGCATGTTTCTGCAAAAGATCTTGGCACCGGTAAAGAACAAAGAATGACAATTACTGGTGGATCTGCTTTATCAAAGGATGAAATCGATCGAATGATGAAGGATGCCGAAGCTCATGCCGAGGAAGATAAACAACGTCGCGAAGAGGCAGATGTTAGAAACTCTGGCGATTCACTTGTTTATCAAACTGAAAAGTTTCTAAAGGATAATGCAGACAAATTCAACGAGGGCGAAAACGCCAATAAGAAAGTTGAACTAGATACTGCAATCGCCGATCTTAAGAAAGCACTTGAAGGTAGTGATTTATCTGCGATCAAGAGCGCAACTGAAAAAGTTTCAGAGATCAGCCAGCAATTAGGCGCTGCTTTATATGCAGCTAATGCTGCTCAAGCAACTGGCGGAACCACACCAGCAGATGATGGTGTGCAAGATGCTGAAGTTGTGGATGAGCAGAAGTAATGAGCGAAGAGAATCTTGCTGCGTCAGAGAAGGAACTCTCTGACGCAGTTGATGAAGCATTAAACGAAGCAACTGTTGTAGTTGATGAGGTTGCAACACTGACCTCTGATTTACAACGATTGCAAGCTGAGTATGCAAATTATCGTAAACGAGTAGATCGTGATCGAGTAAGCACAACTGAGTTTGCATTTGCATCAGTGTTACTTGAGTTCTTGCCAATTCTAGATGACTTAGATCGAGCAGCAGAGCATGGTGAATTAACTGGTGGATTTAAAGCAGTTGCAGATCGAATTAATGCAACCGTTGAAAAACTAGGGCTTACTAAGTTTGCTCAAGCACCAGTGACATTTAATCCAGAGATTCATGAAGCCTTAATCCATGAGACCTCAAAAGATGTTACTGAACCAACTGCAACAAAAATTTTGCAGCCAGGTTATAAATTTAAAGAACGTGTAATTCGACCAGCCCGGGTTGCAGTAACTGACCCTGAGGAATCTGCGTAAGCGCAGAAAATTGCAATGGCCGCCAAGGATTTATACGAGAAGGATTACTATCAAATTCTTGGCGTTACCAAAGGGGCAGATAGCGCTGCAATTAAAAAGCAGTACCGAAAGCTAGCTAGAGAATTACATCCAGATAAAACTAAAGGTGATAAAAAGTTAGAGGATAAATTTAAAGCCGTTTCTGAGGCTTACGACATATTAGGCGATGAGAAAAAACGTCGTGAATATGATGAAGCACGAGAGGCTTTTAAATCTGGCCGAATCCCACCTGGATTTAATGGTGGTGGCCAAGGATTTAGCGGCGGAGATTTCAGCGACCTATTTGGGCCAGGTGGAGATATTTTCTCAACCTTATTTGGTGGTGCACGACAGCGCCATGGCGCAGATATGCAAACCGAGGCCTCAATTGGATTTAAAGATTCTATTTATGGCACAGAATTAAATTTACGATTAGCGCCAACAGGATCTGTTCCAACAAATATTGCAACTAGGGTGCCAGCTGGAATTAAAGATGGTGCAAAGATAAAAATTAAAGGACGCGGTGCTCCTGGTGCTGCAGGTCCAGGGGATTTGTATGTATTAATTCATGTAACACCACACCCAGTGTTTTCAAGAAAAGAAGAGAATATTCACCTGACATTGCCAATTACATTTGCTGAAGCAACATTGGGAGCAGATATTGCAGTACCAACTTTAGATGGGGATGAAGTAACAGTTCGAATTGCACCTGGCACACCATCTGGCAGAACATTGCGAGTAAAGGGTCGGGGAGTTAAAAAAGGATCAACTGTTGGAGACTTAATGATTACATTAGAGGTAAAGGTTCCACAACGAGTAGATGGCGCTGCGAAAAAAGCTGTTGAAGCATTTGCTGATGCAACAAGGGATTTTAATCCTCGAGAAGAACTCTTAAAGAAGGCAAACTCATGAGCCAAGATAATTCAATTCCAGAAGAAGAGGGCGTCTATGTAATTTCAGTTGCCTCTCAACTTTCAGGATTACATCCACAAACACTTCGTCAATATGATCGACTTGGAATAGTTTCGCCAAATAGAACTGTTGGAAAAAATCGCAGGTATTCATTACTAGACATAGTTAAGTTGCGAAATGTGCAAAGGTTAGTTGGCGAAGGAATCAACCTAGCTGGTATCGCAAGAATTATGCAGTTGGAAGAGGCGGTGGCAAATATGTCTCTTGAGGTTGCTAAATTAAGAACAGAGGTAGATGCGTTATTGCTAGCAAATCCACCCAAATCACTGGTTAAACGAAGTGAACAAACAGTTGTTGTTTATCCAAAAGATTAATTAAAAATAGCGATAGGCTCACCCACATGTCCGCAAAAGAGTTACTTAAATCTGAGATTTTAAATAAAGCAGTTGTGCATGGAAAAGTTATTTTATCCTCTGGGAAAGAGGCGGATTACTATGTGGATTTAAGAAGAGTTACCTTAGATGCAGTTGCTGCTCCACTTGTTGGTGAAGTAATGCTTGATTTAACTAAAGATTTAGATTTTGATGCGGTTGGCGGATTAACACTAGGAGCTGATCCTGTTGCAACTGCGATGATGCATGTGGCTGCAAAAAATGGCAGAAAACTAGATTCATTTGTAGTTAGAAAAGCTGAGAAGGCACATGGCTTACAACGACGTATTGAAGGTCCAGATGTTAAAGGACGCAGAGTTTTAGCAGTTGAGGACACATCAACTACTGGTGGTTCAGTTTTAACTGCAGTTGAGGCATTAAAGGAAGCAGGCGCAATTGTGGTTGCCGTTGCCGTTATTGTTGAAAGAGGAGCTGCACCAAAGGTTATTGAGGCTGGCTTTGATTATCGAGCTGCTTACCAATTAACTGATTTGGGTTTATAACTTTCTTCTTTTTCTTTCTCGATAAATCTCTAAAAATATTGGAAGTAAACTCAATAAAATTATTAAGCCAATGACTGGTAATAAAAAGGCATCAACTGATCCCTCGATCTTTTCACCAAATACATATCCAAGAAGTAAAATTCCATCAGTCCAAATAATTGCGCCAAGCACATTCCAAAATATAAAGACACGATTTGGAACATTTATAATTCCAACCATTGGGTTAATTAATGTTCTAACAAATGGAATAAATCTAGCTAGCAATAAAGCCTTGCCAATTCCATATTTATTTAACCATTTTTCAGTTTGCACAACACGGGCCTGAGTAAAAAATCTTCCGTCAGGGCGGTCAAATAATTTTCTTCCATATTTTGCGCCAAACCATCTACCAACAAATGAACCAGTGATGGCCGCAATTGGTGCGCCAATGAAAAGCTCTAATGCAGGCAATTGATTTCCATTTAGTAACGCCGCTCCCGTACCGGAGGCGGCAATACCTGCAATAAATAAAAGTGAATCACCAGGAAAGGCCAACCCGATTAATAATCCGGTTTCAGCAAACAAGATTGCTAAAATTCCGATCACACCAAGATCGGTCACAATTGAGTGGGCATCAAATAAATTCATCTTGGGGGTCAGGGTATCTGCCCAAGATGGGGAAAATGAGCGTGATTTATCCACGGCATACCTCTTTATTTGTAAAAAGGGCATTAGGTATGCGTAAACTCGCCCGTCGTAAGTCAAGTGCTCATCGTTGAGCCCTATCCAAGGAGAGTTCATTGAATCTTGTCCAAGTAAGCGGAAGTAATCTCAGTTATGTATATGTGATTTTAGGAATCTCTCTGGCAGCACTTGCCATTGCTTATGCCCTTCGTGCACAAGTTTTAGCTCAAGATGAGGGAACTGCAAAGATGCAAGAGATTGCAGCAGCAGTTCAAGAAGGTGCCGCCGCATATCTAGCGCGACAATTCAAAACTCTTTCAGTTTTCGTTGCAATTGTTTTCGTGCTCTTGTTCGCACTTCCTGGTGAGACTGACATAAGAATTGGCAGATCAATATTTTTCTTAGTAGGCGCTGGATTCTCAGCATTAGTTGGTTACAACGGCATGTGGCTTGCAGTTCGAGCAAATGTGCGCGTAGCAGAGGCAGCTCGTAAGAAATCAGCAGAGCGCGCAGTACAAATTGCCTTTCGCACCGGTGGTGTAGTTGGTATGACCACAGTAGGACTTGGCCTACTTGGAGCATCACTAGTAGTAATTATCTATAAAGAAAATGCACCAGCAGTACTAGAAGGTTTTGGTTTTGGTGCAGCGATGCTTGCTATGTTCATGCGCGTTGGTGGCGGAATTTTCACAAAGGCTGCAGATGTTGGCGCAGACTTAGTAGGTAAAGTTGAAAAAGGAATTCCAGAGGATGACCCACGAAATGCAGCAACTATTGCTGACAACGTAGGCGACAATGTTGGTGACTGCGCCGGTATGGCAGCAGATCTATTTGAGTCATATGCAGTTACTTTGGTAGCAGCTTTGATTCTAGGTAAAGCAGGCTTTGGTGATGCCGGACTTATTTATCCATTAATAGTTCCAGCAATTGGAATTATCACTGCAGTTCTTGGAATCTTTTTAACTAAATTGCGTAAAACTGATAAGACCGCAATGACTGCAATCAACCGATCATTTTTCACAAGCGCGATTATCAGCGCTGTGTTAGTTGGTTTTGCAACCTTTACTTACCTGCCAAGTTCATTAATGAATATGTCAGGATTAACTTCAGAGGCTCAGTCATATGATGTCAACCCTAGAGTTCTAGCTTTTGGCGCAGTATTAATTGGTATCGGATTAGCAGCAGCAATTCAGATTCTGACCGGCTTCTTTACCGAGGTTGGCAAGCGCCCAGTAAATGATGTAGCAGCCTCTTCTAAGACTGGTGCTGCAACAGTAATTCTTGCTGGCATTTCAGTTGGATTTGAATCAGCTGTTTACTCAGCATTATTAATTGCAGCAGCTGTGTTTGGCGCCTTCTTGTTAGGTGGCGGCTCAATTGTTCTTTCACTATTTGCAGTATCACTTGCCGGAACAGGATTGCTAACAACTGTTGGCGTAATTGTTGCAATGGATACTTTTGGTCCTATCTCAGATAACGCACAAGGAATTGCGGAAATGAGTGGCGATGTTAAGGGTGAAGGCGCAAAGATCCTTACCTCACTTGATGCAGTTGGAAACACTACAAAGGCAATTACTAAGGGAATTGCAATTGCAACTGCAGTGCTTGCAGCAACAGCATTGTTTGGTGCATTTACTGATGCGATCAAGAACTCTGTACTTGAAAAAGGCTTGGTTGTTAAAGATCAGGTGCTTGAGTTCCAGGGCGTGCTAGATGTTGCAGATCCAAGAAACTTAGTTGGATTAATCATTGGTGCAGCTGTGGTGTTTATGTTCTCAGGACTTGCAATCAATGCAGTATCTCGAGCAGCAGGTGCGGTTGTAGTTGAAGTTCGCGCACAATTTAAAAAGTATCCAGGAATTATGACTGGCAAAGTAAAGCCAGAGTATGGTCGTGTAGTTGATATTTGTACTCGCGATTCATTACGTGAACTTGCAACCCCTGGTTTATTGGCAGTAATGGCACCAATTGCAGTTGGATTTGGTTTAGGTGTTGGCGCCCTTGGTGCATACCTTGCTGGATCAATTGGAACTGGAACTTTAATGGCAGTATTCCTATCAAACTCAGGTGGTGCATGGGATAACGCTAAGAAGATGATTGAAGATGGCAAGTTTGGCGGTAAGGGATCTGAAGCACACAAGTCAACAATTGTTGGCGACACTGTTGGCGATCCATTTAAAGATACTGCTGGTCCTGCAATTAACCCATTGATTAAGGTAATGAACTTAGTTGGGTTGCTAATTACGCCAGCAATTGTTGGGTTTACTCTCGATGGCAACGAAAGCACCAATATGGTTATTGCACTCCTTGCGACTGCAGTAATTATCTGGGCTCTTGTCAGAAACCGTAAACGCGCAACTGCAATCGCCTAATTAGTTTTACTCTTCCCCATTTAGGTTAAGAAGGAAGTACTTTGGGAACAAAGTTAGTAATTGTTGAGTCCCCTGCAAAGGCGCGCAAAATTGGCTCCTTTTTAGGGGATGAATATGTAGTTGAAGCCTCCGTTGGTCATATTCGCGATCTGCCACAGCGAGCTGCTGATATACCAAAAGAGTTTAAGAAATTTGCTTGGGCTAAAGAGGGCGTAAATATTGAAGAGGATTTCGCTCCTTTATATGTGATTAATCCAGATAAAAAATCTAAAGTTGCTGAGTTAAAAGATTTAATGAAAGATGCTGATGAGTTAATTCTGGCAACGGATGAGGATCGCGAAGGCGAAGCAATCGCCTGGCATTTAATTGAAGTTTTGCGTCCTAAAATTCCAGTGCGCCGAATGGTATTTCATGAAATTACCAAAGATGCAATTCAAAAAGCAGCTAAAGAAACACGCGATTTAGATTATCGCTTAGTTGATGCCCAGGAAACTAGAAGAGTTTTAGATCGACTATATGGATACCGACTTTCACCAGTGTTATGGAAGAAAGTTATGCCAAGAATTTCAGCAGGCCGAGTGCAATCTGTTGCTACTAGATTAATTGTTGAGCGAGAACGTGAACGCATGGCTTTTATTTCCTCTGCTTGGTGGGATCTGGCTGCCCAATGCGAGCCAGGATTTTCCGCGCGATTACTCTCTTTAGATGGCAAACGAGTTGCAGCCACCAATGACTTTGATGCAAATGGTGGAATTAAAGACAAAGCTGCTGCAAATATTTTGTTGCTAGATGAAGCAGGCGCTAGAGAATTAGTTCAATCATTAAATGGTCAGGTACTAGTAGTTAAATCCATGGAGGAGTCACCTAGAACAGAACGACCTAAGCCACCATTTACCACCTCAACAATGCAACAAGATGCTGGTTCACGCCTTGGCTGGGGAGCTCAATTAACAATGCGAATTGCACAACGCTTATATGAAAATGGCTACATCACCTATATGCGTACAGATTCGGTAACACTTTCTTCCTCTTCAATATCTGCTGCTCGCTCATCTGCACAGGCTCTTTATGGAAAAGAGTTTGTTCCTGCAACTCCAAGAGTTTATGAAGGCAAAACTAAAAATGCACAAGAAGCACATGAAGCTATTCGCCCAGCAGGTGAAACATTTAGAACACCAGGTGAATTAGCACCAGAGTTATCCCGGGATGAGTTTGCACTTTACGATTTAATTTGGAAGCGAACCATCGCATCCCAAATGTCGGATGCAAAGAAACAACAAATGCGAGTTGATTTTGATGTTAAAACTAAATCTGGAAGTGATGCGATATTCCGTGCTAACGGTTCAGTTATAACTTTTGCCGGATTTCTTGCAGCTTATGAGGATATTGTGGAGGAAAAGGCCGAGGTAGATGAAAGTGACCGAAGACTTCCTGCAATGAGTGTTGGTGAGAAAATAAAGGTAAATGAATACAGCTGTGAAGGGCATGAAACTAAACCACCAGCTAGATATACTGAACCAACTTTGGTGAAAAAGCTTGAGGAGTTAGGAATTGGAAGACCTTCAACATTTGCTTCAATTATGCAGACTATTCAAGACAGAGGTTATGTTGCAAAGCGTGGCCGAGCACTAGTTCCTACATTTTTAGCATTTTCAGTTACAGGATTACTAGAGCAACACTTTACAAAGTTAATTGATTATGAATTTACCGCATCTATGGAGGAGGATTTAGATCGAATTGCAAATGGTGAAGAGGAGCGGGTTGCTTGGCTTACTCAATTCTTTTACGGCAGCGAGAATAATCCTGGCCTAGCTGATTTATCTGCAGATCTTGGTGCAATTGATGCACAGGCTATTAACACCATGAAAATGGGTGAAGATATTGAAATAAGAGTTGGACGCTTTGGTGCCTACCTGCAACAAGGACAAGGTGATGACCGAAAATTTGCCAATATTCCAGAGGAAATGGCGCCAGATGAATTAACACTTCCAAAAGCAATTGAACTTTTAGCAAAACCTTCTGGTGAGCGAAAACTAGGAACTGATCCAGAAACTGGATTGGAAGTAATTGCAAAGTCTGGAAGATTTGGCGCATACATCACTGAAGTATTTCCGGAGGAGATTGTTGAAGAGGGTGCTAAGAAAAAAAGAAAGAAGAAGGATGCTCCTAAACCAAAAACCGCATCATTGTTATCAACTATGTCATTAGACACTGTTGATTTATCTGATGCACTGCGTTTGTTGTCATTGCCACGCACGCTTGGAACTTATCAAGATGAGATTATTACTGTACAAAATGGCAGATACGGCCCTTACATGAAACACGGAACTGATTCAAGAACTTTAACTAGTGAAGATCAACTCTTTTCAATCGGCTTAGATGAAGCAATTGAGATTTATAAACAACCAAAAGTTAGAAGACGTGGTGTTGCTAAACCGCCATTAAAAGAGTTGGGTCAAGATCCACAAACTCAAAGAGAAGTAATTGTTAAAGATGGAAGATTTGGTGTTTATGTAACTGATGGCGAAACTAACGCAACCTTGCGCCGTGGAGATGCAGTTGAATTGTTAACTTTAGAGCGGGCACTTGAGTTGCTTGCAGGGCGTAGAGCTTGGGAGATTGAGAATCCAGGTGGTTCAAAAAAGAAGGGCAAGCGAAGCAAGAAATCCGCGCCAACTTTGACTGAGAAAACAGTTAAAGGAGCAGGAGCAAAGAAGAAGGCCAAAAAGGCAGCAACTGGTGTTGGAAATGCACCAAAGTGATCTGTTTTAGGCGCAAGTAGACTTACATCATGTCCCTGCCATATCCATCAGCGCCTGCGCAATCAGAATCTAGAAGTGTTCTAGCTATTCCAGCATTTCGCAAACTTTGGCGGGCAATGGCCTTTTCATCATTTGGTGATTGGTTAGGACTATTAGCATCAACTGCGTTAGCACAACAATTAGCAGATGGTGATTATGCAAAAGCAAACTTTGCCATTGCCGGTGTATTCATTGTTAGATTATTACCAGCTGTAATTCTTGGGCCATTTGCCGGAGTCATCGCCGATAGATTTGATCGCCGAAAATTAATGGTCGTCTGTGACATATTAAGATTTAGTCTTTACCTTTCAATTCCAATCGTAGGTAATTATTTCTGGTTATACACCGCCTCAATTTTGGCTGAAATTGTGACCTTGTTTTGGTCACCAGCAAAAGAGGCATCAGTTCCAAATTTAGTACCTAAATCAAAACTAGAAAGCGCAAATCAAGTTTCACTACTTGCAGCTTACGGAACTGCTCCATTAGCTGCGATTGTATTTTCAACCTTGGCTTTATTTATGGGTGCAATTAATGCTGCGCTAGGAAATACCACTCAAGCATCTGCAGCAGATGTTGCACTATATTTAAATGCCATAAGTTTTCTATTTTGTGCGCTGACAGTCTGGCGATTGAAAGAGATCCCAGCTGGATCAAGTAAGAAGTTGGCTCAAAGCTCAATTGGTAAATCACTTTGGGAAGGCTTTGCATTTATAAAAGATTCAAAGATTATTCGAGGCTTGATTTTTGGAATGCTTGGCGCATTTTTTGCAGCAGGTGCGGTAATTGGTCTAGCTAGAACATTTGTTGATGATTTAAAAGCTGGTGAAGCGGCATACGGAATTTTATTTGCAGCGGTATTTTTTGGTTTAGCACTTGGTATCTCCTTTGGACCAAGAATTTTTGCCCAATTTTCAAGACGCAGATTATTTGGAGTATCACTGACAATTTCTGGGCTAATGCTTGTGACATTATCACTTGTACTAAATCTTGTATTAGCGATCTTTATAACCATCCTGCTTGGTTTATTTGCAGGCATTTCTTGGGTAACAGGTTTCACAATGCTTGGTTTAGAGGTTGAGGATGAGGTTCGCGGGCGAACATTTGCTTTTGTGCAATCACTAATCAGAGTTTCTTTGGTGCTAGTACTAGCAATCGCTCCTTTGGTTGCAGCTGCAATTGGTGAGCACACATACTCATTTAGAACCACAACAGTTACCTATAACGGCGCAGCATTCACCATGTTTTTTGCTGGATTAATAGCAGTACTAGTTGGAGTGCTTTCATATTTACAAATGCGAGATCGCCCAAATGTTTCGTTAATGAGTGATATTAAATCAGCTTTCAGGGGAGAGCTTGGTGCAATAACTGGCCAAACCACAACAGGAGTTTTTATCTCATTTGAAGGTGGAGAAGGTTCAGGAAAATCTACTCAGACCAAATTGTTGAAGGAATGGCTAGAAAAGAATGATGAAACTGTTTTATTAACCCGCGAACCAGGCGGAACTGTTCTTGGCAATCAACTCAGAAATATTTTATTGGATAATAAAACTGGAGTTATCTCACCAAGAGCAGAGGCATTGATGTATGCGGCCGATCGTGCCCATCATGTTTTTTCAGTTATAAGACCGGCCCTAGAGCGAAATGAAATAGTAATTACTGATAGATATTTTGATTCCTCTATTGCATATCAAGGAGCTGGTCGAGTTTTATTGCCGGTTGAAGTGGCAAGAATTTCAAGATGGGCGACAGAGTCATTAACTCCGACCCTAACAATCATTATGGACTTACCAGCAGAAATTGGCTTGGGCAGATTACATTCAACAGATCGATTAGAAAGTGAACCACTAGCATTTCATGAACGGGTTAGACAGGAGTATTTAAATCTTGCTCATCAAGATCCAGAAAGATTCTTAGTTGTTGATGCTTCTTTAACAATTGAACAGATTCACCAATTAATTGTGGAAAGAGTTGGGGCTATAAAAACACTTAAGCGAAACATTAAACAATAATGAGTGTTTTTGGATCATTAATTGATCAAACCGAGGTTATTTCGATATTAAAAGATGCAGTAGAAGCCTCTCGTATGGTTGATAACAAAACTCAAAGCATGACCAATACATGGCTTTTTACTGGCCCACCCGGATCTGGTCGATCAAATGCGGCAATAGCTTTTGCTGCAGCGTTGGTGTGTAAAGAAGGTGGTTGCAGTAAATGTAATGATTGTATGTCAACAATCATTGGTACACATGCTGATGTTGAATTGATTAAAACTGTAGGACTTTCTATAAAAATTGACGAAGTTAGAGAGTTAATTAGCAGAGCATCTTGGGCACCATCGGTGGCTAATTATCGCGTGGTAGTTATGGAAGATGCTGATCGACTAACTGAATCAGCTGCTAACGCTTTACTTAAAGTGATTGAAGAGCCAGGGCTTCGAACAATCTGGTTGTTGTGTGCGCCAACATTGACCGATGTTCTACCAACCATTCGCTCTCGTTGCAGGCATTTATCACTTCGCACCCCTTCAACTAAAGCGATTGCAAAATTGTTAATCGAACGCGATGGCGTAGAAAGTAGCACGGCTGATTTTGTTGCTAGAGCCTCTAGTGGCCATATAGGAAGAGCTAGGCGTTTAGCAACTGATTCAACTGCCAGAGAAAATCGTTCCAACATTATGAAATTACCGTTTATGATCAAAGATGTTTCCTCTGCATTTAAAGCCGCACAATTCTTGGTGGATGCTGCTAAGGCGGATGCACTAGTGGACGCAGAAAAGAAAGATGAAGATGAGATTTCAAAGTAAAAAGAAGCTTGGGGAGCGACAGGATCTAAGTTAGTTGCAGGTGGTGCCAAAGTAGTTAAAGAATTGGAGAAGGAACAAAAATCTCGGTCAACTAGAATGGTCAGGGATTATTTAGATAGAGCATTATTGGATTTATCAACACTTTATCGAGATGTTTTGTTGGTTCAATCGAACTCTGTAGATTCTTTAATCAATCAAGATCTGATTTCACAAATTAATCAGCTCGCGCAAACCACAAAGCCAGAGCAAACAATCAGAAAAATTGAGGCAATCTTGAAAACAAGACGGAATCTGGCCCAAAATGCAGCACCCCTGCTTCTAATTGAAGCCCTTATGTGTGAGTTACGTTAAAAAAGTGGTAATCAGCACCTCCAAAGATAAGGCAAAATACTCTCATGCGTCTTGACCATGTTTCATATGTTGCATCCCATGACCAGATTTCTGATGTAGTCAATCGAATTGGTTCACAGATCGGTACCGCATTTGTTGACGGTGGTATCCATCCAAAGTTTGGAACTAGAAATTTCACTGCACCACTTTTAAACGGTCAATACATTGAAGTTGTATGTCCATTAGATCATCCAGCCACAGATGCAACTGCATTTGGTAAAGCAGTTAAGCAAAAAGCTGATGCTGGTGGCGGTTGGTTGACTTGGGTATTTAGCTCATCTGATCTCGCTAATGTTGAAGAAAAGTTTGGCCGTAAAGCAGCCGATGGTGCTCGTACTAAACCAGATGGTAGTGAGTTAAAGTGGAAACAAATTGGCGTAAAAGAGATTACTGGAGCAAGTGAGTTACCATTTTTTATCCAATGGTTAACTGAACAACATCCTTCAAAGGATGGAAATTCAGTTGCAAAGATTACAAAAATTGTTATCGCAGATGATGGTCAATTAGCTGATTCTTGGTTTAAAGAAGAGATCAATTCAGCATTGACTGAGGTTGAAATTGAATGGGTAAAACCAGAATTAAATGATGGCGAAAAAGGAATTGTTGCAGTCGAGCTATCGGTTAATAACAGCAAAATCAGGGTTGATTAGTACCTGGTAATTCAGCCAGTAAAAGTAAGGTAAACTTTCCTTTGTAGTTCCCCATGTACTTACAATTTGTAAGTGCCTTGCGAGTCTTAATCTCAAATCACCACCAAGACGCGCATCATGTCTTGTTAGGTTGATTTATGTCATTTAAAGAATTAGGCGTTAACCCTGCGTTGATTAAAGTCCTGCATGCAGCGGGAATTGAAAAACCATTTCCAATTCAAAAGGCAACATTGCCTGATGCAATTGCTGGAAAAGATATTTTAGGTCGCGGCCAAACTGGCTCTGGTAAAACCCTGGCCTTTGGTTTGGCTTTAATGAGCCGCTTAGCAGGCAAAACAGCTGCGCCAATGCGCCCACTGGCTTTGATTTTGTCACCTACGCGTGAGCTTGCAATGCAAATCAGCGATGTGATTGCACCTCTATCTAGAACTGTAAATTTAAATTCACAGGTTGTAGCAGGCGGACTTTCTTATTCAAAACAGATTCAGGCGTTAAAGCGCGCAGTGCCTATTGTTGTGGCAACCCCAGGCAGACTTATTGATTTAATTCAAAAGAAACACATCAAGCTAGATGACATTGAAATAACAGTACTTGATGAGGCAGATCAAATGGCAGATATGGGTTTCTTGCCAGATGTTAAAAGAATCTTAGATTTAACTAAGCCTGGTGGGCAACGAATGTTATTTAGCGCCACGCTAGATAAAGATGTTGACTCACTTGTTAAAAAATATTTAAAGAATCCAGTAACCCACTCTCTTGCAAATGAGAAATCAACAGCGGGAAATATGACCCATCACGTTTTAATCTTGGAACAAGCGCATAAAGATTTAATCACCTCCCAAATCGCAGCCAGAAAAGGAAAGAGCATATTTTTTGTTCGAACTAAACACGGTGCAGACAAATTAACCAAACGAATGAATGAGGCTGGCGTTGCCGTTGGCGCACTTCATGGTGGCAAAACTCAAGCTCAAAGATCTCGAGTTCTAGAAGCTTTTAAATCTGGTCATACAAATGCATTGGTAGCAACAGATGTTGCAGCTCGTGGAATTCACGTTGATGATGTTTCACTTGTAGTTCACGTAGATGCTCCAGAAAACCATAAAGATTATTTACATCGTGCAGGTCGAACAGCTAGAGCTGGTGCAGTTGGAACAGTGGTTACCTTGGCAACTCATAAGCAACGCAAAGGTGTGCATGGTCTTGCAGCAAGAGCTGGCGTTAAATTAAATGAATCAACAGTTAGACCATTGGATGCAACCTTAGTAAAAGTCACGGGGGCTGCAGAGCCTTCTGGTATCCCAATCGTTACAGCACAAGCAGCTAAAGGCGATAGTTCAGGTAGGTCTGGTGGTTATCGAGGTTCAAGATCAAAGGGCGGCGGGAAAAAGAAAAAATCCCGACCACGTCCACATGAGCGCCGAAAGCGCCCACGATAGTAAAAGTTTAGTTAAATACTTTCTATGAAAAAATTGTCAGATTCTGTAGAAATCAACGGAATTAACTTCATTGCAGAGGCAGAGCGAAAAGGTTCAGCAAAATCTTTATTTTGGCCATGGGCTGCTGCAAATGTTTCATTCTTAGCAATTTCCTACGGCTCATTTTTTCTAGGATTTGGAATCTCATTTTGGCAAGCAACAGCAGCTGCAGTTATTGGCACTATTGGAAGTTTCTCAATCGTTGCAATTTCATCACTTGCAGGTAAAAGAGCTAATGCGCCAACAATGACGCTTTCGCGTGCTGCTTTTGGTGTTAAAGGAAATCGATTACCAGGTTTATTGTCATATTTGATATTTGTAGGATGGGAAACGGTTTTAGTTTCATTAGCAACACTTGCTTCAGGAACTGTGTTAACTCGAATCGGAAATATTGATACTGACATTTCACGAGTTTTGGGTTTCATGCTTGCAGGTGGCTTAACAATAATTGGTGGAGTATTAGGTTTTAAAGTAATCATGAAAATTCAACTTTATTTAACAGTAATTACTATTTTCTTAACCGCGGGATATATAGCGCTCACGATAGATTCTGTGGATTGGAGCAAGGTTTCAGCTTTACCAACAGGGCCCACATCTGGATTTATCGGAGCAATTATTTTTGCAATTACTGGAATTGGTCTAGGTTGGGTTGGCTGTGCTGCTGATTACTCTAGATATTTACCCAGAAAAGTTTCCGGCAAATCAGTAATTGGTTGGACCATATTCGGAGCTTCAATTGTTCCAATTATTTTAGTTATTTACGGATCTTTACTTGCGGCAAGTAGTGAAGAGCTAAATAGTAAAGTTGCCAGTGATCCAATAGGTGCTTTAACAACCTTGCTTCCTACCTGGTACTTAATCCCTTTTGCTTTGGTTGCTGTCTTAGGATTAATAGGAGGGGCAATTCTTGATCTGTATTCATCAGGATTAACCTTGGTCTCAATTGGTTTACCAGTTAAGCGATATGTAGCGGCAGGTATTGATGGCCTAATAATGACTATAGGCACGATTTATCTGGTTTGGTTTGCATCTGACTTCTTTGTTCCATTTCAAGGTTTCTTAATCACACTTGGTGTTCCAGTCGCTGTTTGGTCTGGATTATTTGCCGCCGATGTTTTAATGCGAAAAAGTTACAGTGAATCAGAACTCTTTGATCCCAACGGAAGATATGGTTCATATAACTTTAAATCAATTGGATTAATTGGCTTCGGAACAATTATTGGATGGGGCTTAGTGACGAACTCCTTAGCATCTTGGCTTTCATGGCAAGGATATTTTCTATCAATTGTTGGCGGCAAAGATGGCTCTTGGGCCTATGCAAACTTAGGTGTGATTGCAGCTTTGTTAATTGGATTCTTCGGTCACATTGTTTTATCTAGAAAACAAATCAAAAATCAGGAAATTAATTCTTCCAAGAGGTAAATAATGGTCTGCCTTCGGCATAGCCGGCTGCAGATTGAATTCCAATTACTGCCTTTTCATTAAACTCTGCAAGATTTTTTGCACCACTATATGTACAAGATGATCGTAAGCCAGCAATAATTTCATCAATTAAATCTTCAACACCAGGACGAGCAGGGTTTATATACATGCGAGAGCTTGAAATTCCCTCTTCAAATAATGATTTACGCGCACGATCAAAAGCATCTTCGCTAGCAGTTCTAGCAGCAACTGCGCGAGCAGATGCCATTCCAAATGACTCTTTATAAACTCTGCCATCTGAGTCTTTGCGCAAATCACTAGGCGACTCATAAGTTCCAGCAAACCAAGAACCAATCATTACTTGAGATGCACCTGCGGCTAATGCCAGCGCAACATCTCTTGGATGCCTTACTCCACCATCTGCCCAAATACTTTTGCCATGCTTTTTAGCTTCAGCTGCGCATTCAAGTACTGCAGAAAATTGTGGTCGACCTACTCCAGTTTGCATGCGAGTTGTACACATTGCACCAGGACCGACACCAACCTTAACAATGTCAGCACCGGCTTCGATTAACTCTTTAGTTCCAGCTGCAGTGACAACATTGCCGGCAACAATTGCAACCTTTGGGTTTAAGGCTCGAATAGTTTTTAATGCCTCAACCATTTTCTTTTGATGACCGTGAGCTGTATCGACAACTAGAAGATCAGCACCTGCAGCTAACAAAACTTTAGCTTTTCCAGCCACATCACCATTAATTCCAACTGCGGCGGCCACTTTTAATTTTCCATTTAAATCAATTGCAGGTTGGTACATTGTTGCTCGAAGCGCACCAGTTCTAGTAATAATTCCAACTAATTTGCCAGTCTTATCAATTACTGGCGCCAGTCTTCTGCGTTTTTCAGTTAAAAACTCAAAAGCAGCCTTCGGTGTTACATCATCATTAAGTGTTACTAAATCCTTTGACATGATTTTGTGTAACTGAGTAAAGCGATCAACATTTTCACAATCAGCTTCGGTAATAATTCCAATTGGTCGAGCATCTTCTACAACAATTAGAGCGCCATGCGCACGTTTTGTTATTAAATCAATAGCATCGGCAACAGTTTCATTTGGGTTTAATGTCACTGGTGTATCAAAAATTAGGTGACGAGATTTAACCCAGTTAATTACATCAGCAACTATCTCAAGTGGGATGTCTTGCGGAATTACTGCAATTGCTCCACGACGAGCAACAGTTTCTGCCATCCGTCTGCCACTTATTGCAGTCATATTTGCAACAACCAATGGAATTGTTGTGCCGGTTTGATCAGGCGCGGTTAAATCAACATCCATTCGACTTGAAAGTTCAGAGTATGAAGGGACCATGAATACATCGTCATAGGTCAGGTCGTGGCTTGGGTTATTTATGAAACGCACGTGGCAAAACTATACTCGCTCTAAATGCATCTACTAAATGACTGGAATGCTCCCAAGGCAGAGCAAGTAAGTGTTCCTGGCCCATACAGACAGGAGCTAGCACGGTATAAAGAGGTATCAGCGTTAATAGAACAGGCGGCCAAAGGCTTCAATCATTGGGTGCGTTCTTAGCCAATTCCCACCCAAGGCTGGGATGGTAAATGCTAGGGTTGCATAGGCTTTAACGAGAAGATGCGAAAGGTCGAACTTGTCAGATAACTCAGAGAATGAAGATAACAACTCTGAAGAGATTATTACTGAGGAGATGCTTTGGGAAAGAATTCCTGAAGTCCAAGGTTTAGATCGAGCAAATACATATTATGAATTAAGTGCGCGAATTTATGCGCGAGGTCAGTATGACGAGGCATTAGCGCTCGCAGAAACTGCCCGAGATATTTACGCAGATTTAGGTGCTGTTGCACCAACCGAAGGTTTAGCTCAAGCTTATTCAGCAATTGGTTACAACTTAAATCAACTAAAGAGAATGAATGAAGCAGCTAATGCGATGAGCAAAGCTGTTGATCTATTAAGAGAAACAAAATCACCAATGGCAATTGAGCTTGCCTGCACACTTGGTGAGTGGTGGTTTAATTCAAAAGAGTATGAAAAAACAATTGAGTGTATGAATGAGTGCGTTCAAGAGCATTTGGTTGATGGCAATGATTCTGGTGCAGCAAATGATCTGCACTTAATTGGCTGCGCATATCGCGAATTGAAAAATTATGAGAAGTCACTGGAAGCTTTTAAAGAATCTCGAGCCTTATTTAAGAGATTAAAAGAGGTTATCAATGTTGCAAGATGCGACCAAAAGATTGCGCACTGCTTAACTGAGTTAGGTGATGCAGAGGGTGCGTTAATCTCTGCTCAAAAATCTTTGGATGTATTTGTAACTGCCCATGATCATCGAAGAGAGACTTACTCATCATTTGAACTAGGTAAGGCCCAAATTGGCCTTGGTCAATTTGAAGAGGCGCTAATGACACTTGAAAATGTATTAGAAAGCGTTACTGAATCTGAGTTTAAAGATTTTGAATTTATTATTGATATCGAGCGAAAAATCGCTTTAACATTAAGAAGCTTGGGTCGAGATAACGAGGCGGATGAAATTGTAAGAAGACTCGATGCTGTTACAGAGGTAATTGACGAAGATTAAGATTTTGGGTGATTGACTGGATTTAAATGTTGCATCGCCCAGGCATACATAGCAATCGCACCAGCAGCCGAAGCATTCATTGATCTTGTTGAACCATATTGGGAGATAGCTAAAACTACTGAGCAAACTGCAACACCTTCATCACTCATTCCGGCGCCTTCTTGACCAAACAACATCACACATCTTTTTGGCAAATCTGTATTTTCTAATTGCTTTGAGATTGGCAAGTTATCAATTCCAATGATTGGTAAATTTTGTTCATCACACCATTTCTTAAACTCTTCAACAGTTGCGTGATGATGAACGGTTAAATATCGATCAGTCACCATCGCGCCTCGTCGGTTCCAATCTCGCTTGCCAACAATATGGACAGCAGAGACATTAAAAGCATTGGCAGTTCTAACAATTGATCCGATGTTTAAATCATGTTGCCAATTCTCAATCGCAATTTGTAAATCATGGCGCTTGGTATCTAGATCGGCAACTATTGCTTCAACTTTCCAATACCTGTATTGATCTAAGACATTTCTACGATCACCGTTCTCAAGTAAATCAGGATCAAAGTGATTATCAGTCGGCCATGGTTTAGAGTGAGGGCCTACGCCAACTACCTGGTAGAACTCACCAGGACCTACGGATGATTCGGTCATAAGTAAACCTTAAGGGCTAAGGAGTGATGATGAGAAAATCATGGCTGCCTGCCTATCTAATCCTTGGATTAACTTGGGGCTGCTCCTTTATATTCATTGAACTAGGCCTTGAGTTTCTAACCCCATTTGGAGTTGCATTTGGTCGCTGCACCCTAGGTGCAATCACTTTATTGCTTGTTGTATGGAGCAGAAAAATTAAGCTACCAACAGAAAAAAGCATCTGGTTGAAACTTTGGATCGTTGCTCTTCTTTTAAATGTTGTTCCTGGAACTCTTTTTGCATTTGCTCAACAATATGTAACCTCGGTGCTTGCTGGGATCATAAATGCCACAACACCCTTAATGACGCTGATATTTATGTTAATTCTGTTTAGGGAAGAGAAATTAAGAAAAGAACAGATAATTGGATTATTAGTTGGTGCTCTCGGCGTGATGACGGTGTTAGGAATCTGGAAGGGTATTGGAGATAATCAATTAATAGGCGTTATAGCAATGCTTTTTGCAGTTGCTTGTTATGGCTACTCATTTCCTTATACAACGCGAAATATCTTGCCACTTGGCTTAAAACCAGAAGCAGCAGCAGCGGTCCAACTAAGTATGGCTTCAATAACTTTATTACCATTTTATTTGTTTGATGGAATTGCAGATTACAACTTCAGAATTCAAGCACTCTTGGCAATGTTAGCCCTTGGTATTTTTGGAAGTGGTTTTGCATACATTTGGAACTTTTCAATTATCGCTGCCGCTGGTAGCTCAATTGCCAGTACTGTTACTTACATAACACCTGTTGTGGCAGTCTTTGTTGGCTGGTTATTCTTAGGTGAAGCAATAACTTGGTATGAGCCAGTTGGTGCAATACTGGTAATACTTGGAGCAGCAGTTGCACAAGGAAGATTTTCTCGAAAGGTGCAGAGTAAATGAAACGCTTATCTGCTCTAGTATTTTTCATACTTTTATTTAATCTTCATCCAGCAAATGCTGTTGATGTTTTACCAGAACCATTCTTTAAGTATTTAGGATCAAAATACTTAGCCAATCCTGGAGTTATTTTGATAGATGGCTCAAGTAGTGAAATTGTTTATGAAAGTGGTTCTGATAAGCCAAGGACACCAGCCTCAGTTTTAAAAGTTATCTCGGCCTCTGCAATGGCGTTGACTCTTGATTCAACAACAGTTTTCAAAACTGCGTTATATAAAACTGATAAAAAAGGTGTATTTGTTATTTGGGGCGAGAATGATCCCTGGATAACCTCAAATGCAAAGTATCGAGATGCAAATAAGAGGGCTTACATGCCAGCATTGATCAAAGCTGCATTTGCCTCCGACAAATCTCTAAAGAAGATCACGTTGGTATATAAAGGTGTTAACAATTCAGATATTTTGTATGCAAAACGGGCATTAAACCGAAGATCATCTGTTGCCTACAAACCGCTCAGCAAAACCGTTGAAATTGAATCTTTAATTACTGAAAAGATCACAGAAGTTTCTTCACCGCCTCTGCAAAAAATGATTCGATTTGCTCTTTTATATAGCGATAATGTTTTATCACAACGAATTGCAATGCTTGCAACTGGACTTAATGGTTATCCTATGACTAAAACAGGTTTAAATGAAATGATAAACGCAAAGATAGGTGCGATTGGTGTTGATACCACCGGCATGAAATTAGTTGATGGATCAGGCCTTGGTGGTGAAAATAGAGTCTCAGCAAAGACTGTTTCACAATTACTTTTGAAGATAAAAACAGAGCCACAATTAAAAGTTATTTATGATTCACTTCCGATAAGTGGGGAATCTGGAACATTAATTGGTAGATACCATTCAACAGCGCCACAAGCTGTTGGTCTAGTAAGAGCAAAAACTGGATCAACTCGCCATACAGTGTCATTAGCTGGCTTCGCTACCTCTGGCGAAAAAGAATATGTTTTCGTCGTGATTGCAGATGGGGTTGGAAGAACTAGGAGATTGCAAGATGCTGCACGAAGTGCAATAGATCGAATGCTGGGAACAATCACTAAGCCACCTGTGATCGTTATAACACCACCTGTGCCAGAAACTAATCCATTTACAACTACTCCGTAAAAAACCTTAACTAACCAAGGGTAGAGTTGGTTCAAATGAAAAATTACATCTCGCTAATGAAGTTGCGGGTAGTTGAACTACTACTTGTAACTACAGTGCCAGCTCTATTTTTGGCAAGCAATGGTGTGCCAGATTTATCAGTCACTTTTTGGAGTTTATTAGGCGGAACTTTCGCTGCAGGTGGTGCGAATGCTTTCAATATGGTCATCGAAGCAAAATCTGATTTATTAATGAAACGGACTGCAAAGCGTCCAATTGCAACAGGTGAGATTTCTCGGCGCTCTGGGCTTGTATTTGCAACAGCCATTTCTTTGTTGTCGCTAGTAATGTTCTATTTGTTTACTACCAAACTGGCAACCCTCTTAACCTTTTTAGCGATTGCTTTTTATGTGTTTGGCTACACCATTGCATTAAAGAAGCACACATCACAAAATATTGTTTGGGGTGGGATTGCCGGTTGCATGCCGGTACTTATTGGACAAGCCGCAGTGAGTAATTCACTTACTCTGACCTCTTGGTTATTTTTCTTTTTAATATTTTTTTGGACCCCGCCACATTTTTGGGCTCTAGCGGTTCGATATCGTGAAGATTATGCAGCTGCAGGAATTCCTATGTTGCCGGTTGTAGCACCACTAAAAAATGTTATTACTCAAATGTGGTTCCACTCTTTGGCTATGGTGGTATTTTCAATACTTGTGATTTGGAGTGCCGAACTTCCTATCTGGCTGGCAGGATTAACCTTAATTTTAATTGCGGGTTGGAAGAAGCAGTTAATTAAGTTAACTAGGCAGCCAACTGAGGTTAATGCCGGGAAATTATTCCAAGCATCAATCGTTTTTCTCAGTATTTACTCATTTTTATTAGTAATCGGAGTATTGCTTAAGTAGTTTTTCAAGCTTGAGGTGAGATAATTTTCTTTATGTCCTCCCCTCTTGCATTAGATGTTGCCGATTTGTCTAAAAAATACGGTGATCGCATGGCGCTTTCACATGCAAATTTTGAGGTTCCTATGGGAAGCATTTGTGGCTTTGTTGGTCCAAATGGATCGGGCAAAACAACAACTATCAGAATGTTGCTAGGTTTAATTACGCCAACGACTGGTAGCGGTCATGTACTTGGTGAATCAATAACTCAACCTGAAAAGTATTTGCCACAAGTTGGCGCGATGATAGAAGGGCCCGCTTTTTATCCAGCTCTAACTGGAGCTCAGAACTTGGCGGTGTTAGCAAAACTGGGTGGGTTTGATACAGATGCTATCCAAGGTTTGTTAGATCTAGTTGACCTAGGAGATCGCGGCAATTCAAAATACAAAACTTACTCATTAGGAATGAAGCAAAGACTTGGGATTGCTGCCGCACTTTTACCTAAACCAAAATTATTAGTGCTGGATGAACCGACTAATGGATTAGATCCTGCCGGAATTCAAGAAATTAGAAATCTGCTTAGAAAATTAGCAGATAACGGAACTACAGTTTTTGTCTCCTCCCACTTACTTTCAGAAATAGAAATGATAAGTGACCATTTAGTAATGCTTAGACTTGGAAAGGTAATTTTCTCCGGCAAAACAAGTGAGTTACTTGCAAAACAGCAACCAGTAATTGTTGCAAAACCTGAGCATAGAAGCGACCTTGATAAGTTGGTTATGATCGCAACACAAGCAGGTCACTCTGCAAAAATAATTGATGAAACCGTGCATGTAACAGGTGCTGCTGACTACTCTGCTAAATTAAATAAATCAGCTTTTGATGCTGGAATAATTCTAGAAACCTTAACGCCTGTTCGGGCATCATTAGAAGATACTTTTTTCGAAATGACGGGTGAGTAGTATGTTGAATGTAGTAAGAGCGGAAATGACAAAACTACGAAGACCTTCACTATCCATCTCAACAATTGTTGCCGTTGCATTTGTTACTGGCTTAGTAACATCTTTACTCTTTTTATTAGTTGATTCACCTGAAGGAAATGGTGAACGGGGAGTACGTATTGGTAGAGATGTTTTAGCCCTTGCATCAGGTGTTTCATTAGGTTTTAGCAATGCTGCAGGACTTCTTGGAATCGTCGCCCTTTGCATATTTGCGGCTCAAACAGCGCAGGAGTACACCTATGGAACTCTACGCAATCTTTTAGTGCGCCAACCATCTCGAATGAAAATTCTGCTCGGTAAATTGGCGTCAATGAAAATATTCGCGATCGCCATGGTCACTTTATCGGCCATTCTGGCTGTTTCACTTTCCTATTTATTTGCGGGAGTAAAAGACATTTCCACTCAAGCTTGGGGAACATCAGATGCTAGAGCTGAGTTGCTTCGCACATTTATCAATGTACTAATTGCAACTATTGGGTATGGAATTTTTGGAATGATTCTGGGGCTTCTATTTCGATCCCCGATTTCAGCTATTTCCATAGGTGTAATCTGGAATTTAATTATTGAAGGACTTTTATCTGCATTTGTTACAAACATTGATCGCTACTTCCCAGGACAGCTTCTATCAATTGTTGCGTTAGGTGGCAATGAGAGAATCTCCTATCAATATGCACTCTTTACTTCATTCACATTTTTGGCAATCGGTCTAGCAATAGTTTCGGTCCTTTTTAAGAAGAGAGATGTGGCAAATTAATGATTAAAAAATTTATATCTGCGGTTTTGATTTTTACCTTGTCCCCAATCGCAGCTTTTGCGGCTCCACCAAAACCGACCCAAGCTCAAATTGATGCTGCTAAAAAAATTGAGGCTGAGAAGAAAGCGGCAGCTGATGCTGCAGCAAAAAAACTAAGTTCTGCTAAAAAAACTTTAAAGCAGCTAACAACTATCGCAACAGCAAAAAGAAAAGTTTATGTGGCAGCTCAAAATGAATTGAAAATAAAAACTAAGCAAGCGGATGTAGCAATGAAACATTTGCAAGCGGCGCAAGCTTCTGTAAGTACTGGTAAGCGGACAATTGGAAAATTAGCGGTTAATGCTTATGTAATGGGTGGGGGCTTTACGGATTTAGATTCCTTATTAAATGCAGATGGACCTCAGGATTTGGCAGACCGGTTAAGTGCATTAGATGCACTCGGCGAAAATAATTCAACAGCTTTGGATAGATTTAAATCGGCAGAGATTGTTGCTTCAGCTGCTCAAAAAGCCGCTGATGTTGCGAAAAAAGCACAAGCTGAGGCCACAGTAAAAGTTGCGGCAGCTAAAAAAGCCGCTGATGAAGCAGCTGCGATGCAACAAGAAGAGGTAAATAAACTTCAAGCAGTTCAAGATAAGTTAGCAAAAGAATTAGCCGTTGCACAAAAAACTCGACTAACGCTCGAGCAACAACGTCAGATTGCGTTATTAGAAGAAGCAAATGCAGGTCGTGCATTAATCACACCAGACCAAGCAAAAATTTGGCCAGATATTGGATTCACCGGTCGAAGCAGCACAAGATCAACTGAACCAATGCGTCTTGCTGCTGTTGAATATGCCAAGAAACAAGTTTTAGCCAAGAAAAATTATGTTTGGGGCGATGAAGGTCCAAATACTTTTGATTGTTCAGGCTTGGTCTATGCCGCTTACAAATCGGCTGGACTTGGGTGGCCAAACTGGGATCGTCTTAACTCATCACTTTATTGGGTGGCTACTAAACGAGTACCAATTAGTGAAATGGTGCCAGGAGACCTAATTTTCTATTCGTATAAGGGAACGGTTAGCACAATTCATCACATCGGCATCTATGCAGGCGATGGAATGATGTGGGAAGCACATAATAAAGACAAAGATTTACTCTTTTCGAGCATCTACAGCGTCAAGGGTTTAATGCCATACGGTGGTCGGGTCTAATCTTGTCGGTGTGGACACTGTAAATAAACCAAATCTCTGGCAGATCAGAAAAGCTGTAAAACCGTTTCTAGATAAAACCAATGAAGTTATTTTATTTGGATGTTCTGGTGGCGCTGATTCATTAGCGCTTGCACTTGCTCTATTTGCAGAGCGTGATGGTAAAACTATCATTCCAGTTGTTGTAGATCATGGCTTGCAACCAGAGTCAAAAAAAATCACCGCAGATGTAGTTTCAAAATTGAAATCTATTGGGTTTAATCGAATTGAAAGTGCGATAGCACAGGTCGTCATAACTGATGGTTTAGAGGCCTCTGCAAGAAGAGCTAGATATAAAATATTTAATCAATACATTGATACATATCAACCCGAATACTTTTTTCTTGCCCATACCCTTAATGATCAAGCAGAAAGTGTTTTGCTTGGCTTAGCAAGAGGATCTGGTGCAAGATCATTAGCGGCGATGGCGGTTGAGAATAATAAATTTATTAGACCGTTGCTGAAAATTTCGAGAGCCACAACAGAATCAGCCTGTGAAGAATCAGGAATGGATTATTGGTCAGATCCACACAATGAAGATTTGAAATATTCTCGGGTACGAGTAAGAAAGAACGTTTTACCAAATTTGGAATCAAATCTTGGCCCAGGCATTACCGAGGCATTAGTAAGGAGTGCAGATTTATTGCGCGATGATGCTGATGCGCTAGATGGTTTTGCAGTTGAATTTTTTAATCAAGTAGATCCAATAAATTTGTCGGTTAAGGATTTAGAGAGATTGCCTAAAGCGATTCGCACAAGAGTGTTGCGCCTTGCAATCTACAAAGCCGGGGCTCCACAAGGCATGCTCACGGCCGACCACATCACCTCAGCAGAGGCACTTATTTCAGATTGGCACGGCCAAAAAGAGCTATCACTACCTGGAAATGTGAAGCTTTTGCGAAATTCAGGCAGAATCATCCTCTCAACCGGAATCTAAAAGGAGAATCGTGGATCTTTCAGCTCTAGGCACTGACATTGAACGCGTAGTTGTGAGCGAAGAGCAGATTCAAAATCGATTAAAAGAATTAGCTGATCAAGTTAATAAAGATTATGCCGGTCGAGATTTAATTTTAGTTGGAGTATTAAAGGGAGCCATTATGGCGATGGCAGATTTTTCTCGCCATCTTCAACGCCATGTTGATATGGATTGGATGGCGGTTTCATCCTATGGCGCAGGAACTAAATCAAGTGGTGTTGTAAGAATTTTGAAAGATCTAGACAGTGACATTTTAGGACGAGAAGTTTTAATAGTTGAAGATATTTTAGACACTGGATTGACTTTATCTTGGTTAACTGAAAACTTATTATCACGCGGAGCTAAATCTGTCTCAGTTTTAACAGTTCTTCGTAAGCCAGATGCTGCCACTGTTAAGGTAGAAGCAAAGTATGTGGGCTTTGATATTCCAAGTGAATTTGTCGTTGGATATGGCCTGGACTTCAATCAAAAGTACCGAAATTTGCCATTTATTGGCGTTCTTGCCAAACACCTTTATTCTTAACCCCTCGGTTAACAGACGTAAGAAAGTGAAGTAACTGGTGTCGCAAAAAAAGAAATTTAAGCTTCCTAAATTGAAAGTGAACAAGGGCAATAAAAAGCCTGCCCAATCTTCACCACAAATTGCAAAAAAGATTTTGCGTGGACCGCTCTTTTGGATAATTGCTGCACTTATTGCCGTGAGTGTTTTTGGCCAAATTTCTACCTCAGGTGAAGAATTTAAAAAAGTTGAAACTTCACTGATATTAAATGAGATTTCATTAAATAATGTTGAGTCTGCATTGGTAATTGATAAAGAGCAGAAAGTTCAAGTTGTTCTTAAAGATGGTGAGTTTGTTGAAGGCTCAAACAAACTCGAAGCTTCATATGTGGCCGGGCAAGAGGCTTTAATAGTTGAACTTTTAACAAGCAATCCACCCTCTGCTAACTGGGATATAAAGGTTCCAACCCAATCATTTTTTGTTTCACTGATTTTAAGTATTCTGCCAATCCTCTTAATTATCTTTTTGCTTTTGCTATTTATGGGCGGCGGCCAAGGAAGTCGAGTTCTATCTTTTGGAAGGTCAAGAGCAAAACTTCAAAATAAAGAAATGCCTACCAACACATTTATTGATGTTGCTGGCGCAGATGAAGCAGTGGCCGAGTTGCGCGAAATTAAAGATTTTCTTGCAAGCCCAGAAAAATACAAAGCTATCGGAGCAAAAATACCAAAAGGTGTTTTACTTTACGGCCCTCCAGGAACTGGAAAAACCTTGCTAGCTAGAGCGGTCGCTGGCGAAGCAAAAGTTCCGTTTTACTCAATTTCTGGATCTGAGTTTGTTGAAATGTTTGTTGGAGTTGGCGCATCTAGAGTTAGAGATTTGTTTGCACAGGCAAAACAAAATGCCCCTGCAATTGTTTTTGTTGACGAAATTGATGCAGTTGGTCGTCAACGTGGTGCAGGCCTTGGTGGGGGAAATGATGAACGTGAACAAACTTTAAATCAGCTATTGGTTGAAATGGATGGTTTTGAAGCTAACGGCCAAGTAATTTTAATTGCAGCAACAAACCGTCCAGATGTATTAGACCCTGCGCTTTTAAGACCAGGTAGATTTGACAGACAGATTTCAGTTGATAGACCTGACTTAAAGGGTCGGGCAGCAATTCTTGCAGTACATGCAAAGAATAAGCCGGTTGCAAAAGATGTTGATCTACCTTCATTTGCTAAGCGCACACCAGGATTTACGGGTGCTGATTTAGCAAATGTTTTAAATGAAGCTGCATTGTTGGCTGCCAGACAAGAACGAAAAGCAATAAAGAATTCAGATATTGATGAAGCAATTGATCGTGTTATGGCCGGCCCACAAAAAGTTTCAAGATTAATGACTGAGGAAGAGCGCAGAATTACTGCTTATCATGAGGGTGGTCATGCTTTAGTTGCGCACGCACTTCCACACACTGATCCAGTTCATAAAGTAACGATCATGCCAAGAGGTAGAGCACTTGGCTACACAATGGTTTTACCAGATGAAGATCGATATGCAGTTACTAGAAATCAAATGCTTGATCAACTTGCCTACACAATGGGTGGAAGAGCTGCTGAAGAGTTGATTTTCCACGACCCAACTACGGGCGCATCAAACGACATTGAAAAAGCAACAAACCTTGCTAGAGCGATGGTTACTCAATATGGAATGACTCAACGCTTAGGAGCTATAAAGTTAGGAATCTCAGATTCTCAACCGTTCCTAGGCAGAGATTATGGACATCAACGAGATTACTCTGAAAATGTGGCTGCAATTGTTGATAGCGAAATCAGAGAAATGATTGAAAATGCTCACCAAGAAGCCTTTGATATTTTAGTTGCAAACCGAGAGACTCTTGATCGCATGGTTGAAGAGTTACTAGAGAATGAAACTCTAAACAAGGAAGAGATTGAAAGAATTTTCAAGAAGGTTAAGAAAGTTAAACCTAGAGCTGCTTGGACTGGCTCTCAACAAAGAGTTCCTTCAAACCTGCCACCTGTTGCTTTGAAGACTGCAAAGTTGAAAACAACTGATGATGAAAAAATAGTTAAGAAAACTTCAGCTAAACGAAGTGAAAAAGATCCTAGTAAAGATGTAAATGAGTGAGGTTAACTCCGTATCAATGGGACCACATGATGGTGGTGCCGCAAAGGAGTTTGATCAAGCAAGAGCAGAAAAAGCTGTTACTGAGTTATTGCATGCACTAGGTGAGGATCCAAACCGAGATGGTTTAAAAGATACTCCCAAGCGGGTAGCAAAAGCTTTAGCAGAAAACTTTGCTGGGCTTTGGCAAAAACCAGAGGATGTATTGACTACTACCTTTGATATTGGACATAAAGAATTAGTGATTGTTAGAGAAATAGAAGTTTTCTCTCATTGCGAACACCACCTAACACCTTTTCACGGCGTAGCACATATTGGTTACATTCCCGGAGAAAGTGGTCGGATAACTGGAATCTCTAAACTTGCAAGAGTTGTTGATTTATATGCCAGACGCCCGCAAGTACAAGAACGATTAACTTCGCAGATTGCAGATGCATTAGTAGAAATTTTGCAACCAGGGGGTGTGATTGTGATTATTGATTGTGAACACCTTTGTATGTCGATGCGCGGCGTAAGAAAATCACAAGCGCGTACCACTACAAGTGCGGTGCGTGGTCAACTCTTAAATCCAGCAACTAGAGCCGAAGCTATCTCCTTAATCAATCAAAGTCGGTAGTAGTAATGTCTAGAACATTGGTAATGGGAATATTAAATGTCACCCCAGATTCATTTGCTGATGGTGGAAAGTATTTAACTAAAGAGGATGCAATTAACCATGGGCGAAGATTAATCACTGAAAGCGCAGACATAATTGATGTTGGTGGTGAATCAACTAGACCAGGTGCTGAGCGGGTAGAAGAAGATGCGGAGATTCAAAGAGTAATACCTGTCATAACTGAACTAGTTAAAGATGGTGCGATCATCAGTGTGGACACTATGAGATCTGAGGTTGCAAAACAGGCAATTGCATCAGGTGCAAGCTATGTAAATGATGTAAGTGGTGGTTTAGCAGATGAAAAAATGGCTAATGTAATTGCCGATAATCCAAGTGTTCAATACATTGCCATGCATTGGCGTGGACATTCAAAACAAATGCAAGAGCTTGCTGTTTATAAAGATGTTGTCAAAGAGGTTAAAAATGAATTGGAATCACGAGTTGAGAAATTACTAAAAGCTGGAGTCAACCCTGAACAAATCATTTTGGATCCAGGAATTGGGTTTGCCAAAAATACTGAGCACAATTGGGAAATATTGAAGAATATTGAAAGATTGCAATTATTAGGATTTCCTCTTCTAGTAGGAGTATCACGCAAAAAGTTTTTAGGTGAACTTGTTGGTGCAAGTGAGCCTGACAAGCGAGAGGCCGCAACCATCGCATTAACTACTGAGTTGGCGCGATTAAATGTTTGGGGTATTAGAACCCATGCGGTCAGGGCGCATTTAGATGCTATTGCTGTGGCTGATAGGTTAAGAAAATGAGTGACCTAATTAGAATTACTGGAGTTAAAGCAAAAGGGTTTCATGGTGTTTTAGATAGTGAGCGCCGAAAAGGTCAAAAGTTTATTGTTGATGTTGAATTAAAACTTTCACTTAAAAACCTTAATGATAATTTAAAAAAGACTGTTAATTATGCCGAAGTAGCTCAAGTAATTAATGATGAGATCACCGGTGCACCACAACAATTAATTGAATCCCTAGCTAATAACATCGCCGCTAAGATCCTAAAGAAGTTTTCAAAAGTAAAAAGTGTAAAAGTGGTTGTCCATAAACCTAAAGCACCAATCCCACTTAAGTTTAAAGATGTATCAGTTGAGGTTGAAAGAAGTAGATGAAAGCTGTAGTCAGCCTGGGATCAAATCTTGAGAACAGAAAATTGAATTTAGACATTGCGATAATTAATCTTCAATCGGTACTAACTAACATCATCACTTCAAAATACATTGAAACAAAGCCTGTAGGTGGTCCAGAACAAGGTGACTACTTGAACGCAGTCGCGATTGGCGATTGTGATTTATCGGCTGAACAACTCTTAACTGAATTACTCAAAATTGAAGAGGAGATGGGACGCGTACGTGAAATTAAATGGGGTCCTAGAATTATTGATTTAGATTTAATCATTTATGGAGATCATTCAAGCAATACTGATTTTCTTAAACTTCCACACCCATTGGCACACACACGAGATTTTGTTTTAACCCCTTGGTATTCAATTGATCCTGAGGCAGAAATTCCTGGAACAGGTGCAATTAAAACTCTGTTGGCAAGTTTAGGTAAGCCAAGTTAAACTCATCCTCTAGCCCGGTACCCGGAAAGGACTGGAGCCATGATTGAAGTAATTAAATCTCCTGCAGATTTAGCGCGCGAAAAATGGGATGTATTGGTTCCAACAATGGGCGCGCTGCATGCTGGACACAAATCATTAATTAAATTAGCTCGCGACCACGGAGAAAATGTAATTGTAAGTATCTTTGTAAACCCGCTTCAGTTTGAGAAAAAATCAGATCTTGAAAGTTATCCGAAAACACTTAGTCAAGATTTGGAGATTGCTGCAGAAGCAGGTGCAACTGCAGTATTTGCCCCAAGTGAAGAGGATATATATCCGGGAAATATAGAAAAAATTAGTGCGGGCAACCTAGGAGATTTATATGAAGGTGCCTCAAGGCCAGGACACTTTTCTGGAGTACTGACGGTGGTCAAGAGATTATTTGATTTAGTTAATCCCGATAAGGCAGTTTTTGGGGAGAAAGATTTCCAACAGCTATTTTTGATCAAAAAAATGACCAAGCAGTTAAGTTTGCCAACAAAAGTTTTATCCGGCCCAACAATTAGAGATTCACAAAATTTAGCTCTCTCATCTCGCCACAAACTTCTTAGTGAGCAAGAAAAGAAGGCTGCCGGAATTATTTATCAAGCACTAAGTGAAAAAAACATTGAGAGTGCAAGAAAGGTAATTGCAACTGAGCCAAGATTTAAACTGGACTATTTGGAAGCCATCGATGAAGAAACTTTCGAGATTGCAAAAGCAGAGAGCAAAAATAAGCGTCTAATTGTTGCCGGTTGGATTAATGGGGTGCGTTTGATCGACAATATGCCAATGGGTGAGAGCAAATGAAATTACTGACCGGATCTCCAGGATGGAGTACTACTGCGGATGTAATTGTTATTGGCTCGGGTGTAGCTGGATTAACAACCGCATTAAATTTAAGATCATATGGCTTATCTGTTTTGTTGGTAACAAAAGCAAGAATTGATGAAGGTTCTACAAAGTGGGCGCAAGGTGGAATTGCTGCAGCATTAGGTCCAGGTGATACACCAGATCAACATAAGAAAGATACTTTGAATGCTGGTGCAGGATTGTGTGACATAAAAGCTGTTGACGTATTAGTTTCTGAAGGCCCCGAGGCAGTAAGAAAATTAATTGCACACGGAGCAGTTTTTGATAAATCTGAAACTGGCGAGATTGCGTTAACAAGAGAGGGCGGACACCTTAGAAATCGAATTCTTCATGCAGGTGGTGATGCAACAGGAGCTGAGGTTTCTAGAGCCTTATTGGCAGCTGTTAATGATGATGCTGGCATTGAGGTAATTGAACATGCACTTGCAATTGATGCACTTAAGAGCGCTTCTGGCCGAGTTTGCGGTGTAACACTTCATGTGATTGGTGCAGGTAGTCGAGATGGGGTTGGAAGAGCCTTAGCTAGAGCAGTTGTAGTAGCAACTGGTGGATTAGGTCAGGTTTACTCACAAACAACAAATCCTGCAGTTTCAACTGGCGATGGCGTAGCACTTGCATTACGAGCTGGTGCAAAAGTTGCTGATGTCGAGTTTGTGCAATTTCATCCAACAGTTTTATGGCGAGACTTAGCAAATAGAGGGCAACAACCATTAATTAGCGAAGCTGTAAGAGGTGAAGGCGCAATCTTGTTGAATAACAAGAATGAACAATTCATGATTGGCAAACATCCGCAAGCAGATTTGGCTCCAAGAGATATTGTTGCCATTGAAATATTTAATCAAATGCAAATCAGTGGACAGCCATATGTTTGGCTTGATGCAACTAAGATTTCAGATTTCCCAAATAGATTTCCTACTATTTATGCTTCTTGTTTAGAAAATGGTATTGATCCAACTAAAGAAAAGATTCCTGTAGCGCCAGCTTCTCACTACGCCTCAGGCGGGGTTTTAGTAGATTTAAATGGTAAGTCCTCAGTAGATGGTTTATATATTTGCGGTGAATCAGCCTGCACTGGTGCCCACGGTGCCAATAGGCTGGCATCTAATTCTTTGCTAGAAGGTTTGGTTTTTGGTGCGCGAATTGCGGCGAATTTATCAAAAGATCTTCCTGCTCAACAACAACCTGTTGAAGATAATCAGAGTATTTTGTTAGATCCTAAAATTTTATTGCCACTTCAAATTGCGATGAGCGAAGGGGCTGGTGTATTGAGATCAAAAGCATCTCTAACTAAAACCTTACAAACTTTAAATGAGCTATCTAAATTAACCAGCAAAGAACCGCGTATTGAAGCATGGGAAGCAACAAACCTGCATTTACTCGCAACAGTTATTGTGAAATCAGCGTTAATGAGAACAGAATCTCGCGGCTCACATCGACGCAGTGATTTTCCAGAAACAGATGTAAATTGGTTGAGTAGAATTGTTCAAGAAATAGATCTAAACGGTAACTGGCAAAATAAAGTGGAGGCAGTGTAAATGAATCAACTTCGAGATAATTTGAAAACACTGGGCCTTTCGCCAAACCATATTTTTCAACAGGTAAAAGATGCGATAAGTGAAGATTTGGCTGGCGGTGAAGACATAACTTCTATTTCTACTATTTCTGAAACCCAAGTTAGTACTGCCGAATTTACCTCCAGATCCGCTGGTGTGGTTAGTGGGTTACATGTAGTTGCAGCAGTTCTTGAGTACTGCGGGATAAATCATTATGAGGTTTTAGTTGATGAGGGATCAAAAGTTACAGCAGGCAAGATTTTAATTAGAGTGCAAGGTAATACTCAAAAACTACTTCTAGCAGAGCGCACAGCACTTAATTTTCTATCGCACTTGAGTGGAATTTCAACTCTAGTTAATACCTGGGTGGAGGAGATTGCTGGAACAAAATGTCAGATTCGAGATACTCGAAAAACCACACCCGGCCTTCGCAACTTAGAAAAGTTTGCAGTTCGCATGGGTGGTGCGGTAAATCATCGGATTACACTTTCAGAATCTGCCATTATCAAAGATAACCATATTCTTTCAACCGGAAGCATTACTGCAGCTTATAAAGCGATTAGGAAGGCATACCCAAATAAATCAATTGAGATTGAGGTTGATTCACTTGAGCAATTCACTGAAGCATTAACACTAAAGCCTGATCTAATTTTGCTTGACAATATGAGTGTTGAAATGTGCCTGCAAGCAGTTGAACAAAATAAAGGATTAGTTAAGTTAGAAGCATCTGGTGGCCTATCTTTAAAAAATGCAAAAGCATATGCAAATACCGGCGTTGATTATTTGGCGGTAGGAGCACTAACTCACTCAGCACCAGCTTTGGATATCGGGCTAGATTTTAGAAAGGATAAATAATGCTACTCACAATAGATGTTGGAAATACCAATACGGTTCTAGGTATTTTCAATAAAGATAAATTAGAACAATCATGGAGAGTTAAGACCGATCCTCGCGATACCGCAGATGAGTTGTGGTTGCAATATTCGGCGCTAGTAAAAGGTTTTGATATCACTGGAGTTGCAATATGTTCAACAGTACCAGCAGTTTTGCGTGAGGTTAGAAAACTAATAGATGAGCATTACTCAGATATCAAAACCACAATTATTGAGCCAGGTGTAAAAACTGGTGTGCCTCTTTTGGTAGATAACCCAAAAGAAATTGGCGCAGACCGAATAGTTAATTCTTTAGCTGCATTTACTCTATATGGGTCAGATGGTCCATCAATTGTGGTTGATTTTGGCACCTCTACAAATTTGGATGTGGTTTCACCAAAAGGTGAATTTCTAGGCGGTGCACTAGCGCCAGGAATTGAAATTTCAGTTGACGCACTTGCTGCTCGTGCAGCACAGCTTCGAAAAGTTGAACTGGTTAAACCAAAATCGGTTATTGGTAAGAACACGGTTGAGGCGTTGCAATCAGGCACGATCTTTGGCTTTGCTGGCCAAGTGGATGGCTTGGTAAATCGAATTATTGATGAACTCTCTGATTTATATCCTGATGCTGGCGAGGTTTGTGTAATCGCAACAGGTGGGCTTGCACCTTTGGTTCTTGGCA
>Ga0315901_10000489_pt1 | contig 59290 bp, 97 predicted proteins | sample LakEriMetagenome_10_FD_203761 | JGI IMG/M metagenome (GOLD analysis project Ga0315901, IMG submission 203761) | Freshwater fungal communities from buoy surface, Lake Erie, Ohio, United States - Buoy 2 MA116 | ecosystem: Environmental > Aquatic > Freshwater > Lake | place: USA: Lake Erie, Ohio... | reverse complement strand
TGTTTTTTGTTATAAATATATTGATTTTACCAAATTTGATTTGCGACGCCTCTATTCATACCTGTTTCCCATTTTTCGCCACCTTTACTTAACATGTTGGCTTTCCCTCTTTTAGGTCCACCGTGAATATCGGCCCATTTTGGTGGTACTTTACCACCCCCTGTAGAACCTCCTGAAGGTGCAGCTGCCGCTTCTTGTTCTCCAATTTCACTTGATGTTTTCTTATCCGAGTACTTTTCGAATAGTGTTATTAAAATATCTACGTCTAAAATCATATAAATAAATATTTTTTGGTTTGGTAAAATTTCATACCTTTGGGATTATGAAAAAATATATTATTTTCTTACTCCCATTTCTCATATCATGTGAAAAATATGTTACTGAAGTCAGTGACCTGACTTTGAGTGGAAAGTATGTTGTTTCCAAAGTTACTCTGATTCAAACATCACAGGCAACCACAAAAGATACAACCTTCCTTTCAGGTTCTACTTTTATGACTCCATACCTTCCTGACCCATTTGATTCAATCAAAGTAGATAATTTCTATCTGCATTTTGATTACTCAACCATAAGAATGATTTGGTTCAATAGACAACAAAATGGTCAAAGGGATAGATGGGAGTATGGTGAGTCACCAAACGAAATTATGTTTTGGAGGGTTCCATATAGTTTTGATGCATATACTACAGGAAAAATTCAATTTGACTACAAACCAAAAGATAGAAATTCTTACGCAAGAATTACGTTCCAAGTTGATAGTGACTTGTTAGAAACTCTTCAACTTTCAGGTTTAGATTTTGCACCCTACGGTAAAGATGGTCCGCACTACAGGTTAATTCTTTCTCTTAATAGAGTTGGACCTTAATAAAATTCCGCACTTGGTAAAGAGTTAGGGTGAATTGTATAATATTCATTTAAGAATGTTATCAATTCATCCTCATCCAATTCAACTTTGTCTTCGTCAACGAATGAATCATCTTCATCCTCGTCAAAAAAATCTAAAGATTCTGTGACTAAATCAAACCCGTATTCTTCAACTATTGAATAATCTATTTGGTCTACTCTAATAACCTCATCGTTGTCCTCAATTGTCCTAAAAGAAACCTCCATGATGTTGCTATCACTGTTCATGAAGTAGGACACAATTTCTTTAATTTCCATAAGCAATTTTATATAACAAATATTATAAAGTAAGGTAAAAGTCATTTCAAAATTTTTCTTTTACCATTTTTTTTCTGTGTATTTATGGTTACTTTTTACTAAAGACAAATTTTATGAGATTTAATTCACTTACAATTGACGATTTCTACGCAAACCCAATGGATGTTAGAGAATTCGCACTCAAACAAGAATTTAAAGTTAGAGGAAATTATCCAGGTCAAAGAACAAGGTCATTTTTAAATGACGGACTTAAAAAGAAATTAAGAGATATTCTTTATCCATTTGCTGGAGAAATTACCTATTGGGGTAGTGACGACCCTGAAAACAATTATACTGGTTCTTTTCAATATACGGTAGCAGAAGACAGGTCATGGATTCACGCTGACTCCACAACTGATTGGGCCGCGGTTTGTTACCTAACACCCGACGCTCCTCTTAGTTCGGGAACGGGTATTTTTCGACATAAAGCAACAGGGTGGATGCACTACGATTATAAAAGAGAAAATGAACCAGGCTACAAAGAGTCTGCACCTCCTGGTATTGATTGTAGAGATTATACAAAATGGGAATTAGTCGATAGAGTTGGAAATGTTTTTAATCGTCTTATCATGTATAGAGCAGACAACTATCACGTATCCTTGGATTATTTCGGAAGGGATATGTACGATGGAAGATTATTTCAGGTATTTTTCTTCAATACTGAACGTTAATCAAATTTGAAATCTTTAAGTAAATTCGGATTAAGGTCTGCAACTACGCTTATAATTCCTTCTGCACAATAACATTTATTTGGATGAAATGTTGAGGTGACTAATCTCATGTAATTGAATCCCAATACCAAAGTAAAAAAATGGTCTCTTTGATAGAGCTTATTCGCTGTAATATGTGGGTCTAATGATAACAAGAAGTCGTAAGATTTAGAAGATTCACTTTCAAAAACAGGAATAGACATTTGGTCTACAATGTATCTAAAAGGATGAAATCCTATTTCATCCGTTGGTCCCATAAGTGACTGAATTTGTTGTGCTGGTAATGGTTTAGATGCAGTAAAATGCCACAACCAATATTCATTGGCTAGACCAACTCTCCTATAATCTTGAACTGATATGTATTCGTGTCGTATCATCTCAAATTAGCACCACACAACCAAGTAACTAATGACCTTCTTAATCCTGATGATAGTGGCGTAACTCTGTGTAAAAGAAACGAAGGGAAAAAACAAATTAAGCCTTTTTCTTTGGGGACATTGATGATGCTTCCACCTGTATTCATTTGTAGTTCACCTCCCTCGTACTCATCTGCATTTGAAAGTTGTAAGACTATGGATAGTTTTCTATTTGAGATACCTACACCTAAATCAGCGTGCCAATCATAATGACCTCCGTTACCGTAATATGATGTATATTGTAAATCATCTTGGAAATCCCAAATATCAAAATTCCACATTTCATTATTTGCCTTTATTGCCAAATCAGCAATTCTATCGTAAAGCCAACTTGTTTTTTGGTTATTAGACAACCAAGCAATATCACTTACTCTGTATTCAGACACACTTTGACCGATATCTTCACCTACAGTAGTAGCTTTAATTTTTGGTTGAGATTCCCCAACTTCAATAATATTTTCAATTTCTTGGTCTGTAAAAACATTAGTGAAATAATAGTAATTGAAATGATTGACGTTATTTCTTTGATTCGAAACAAATTTGTTGTTAGATGCCATGTTGTAATTTTATTACTTTAAGTTTAACCCGCTTTTCATATATTTTCAATAGTATGATTGGAAAAAAATTGATTTTTGACGTGGTCTTGATTGGAGATGATGTTGACGTTTTTGAGATAAGGTTCAAAAAGTTATATGAAATCGTTGATTATTTTTTAATTTTCGGTGACCAAGAAAGTTTAGAAAAATTGAAAGAATTTTATGGTGTGATTGACCACAAAATCAAAACCTTTACACTACACAAAAACTATATCGATTCGCTCGAAAACAATAAATTTATTTCAATTTCAATACAATCCACGTTAGAAAAACTTTATAAAACCTTTGAAGACTATGTTTTTATATCTTACGATAATGAAATTCCAGACATTGAATCACTAACTGAGGAACAATTAAATTCCAAAGAAGTTACCGTCTTATTGAATGATGTCTACGAATACGATTCGGAAAGAAAAAGAAAATATCCTGAAGTTGGGCCTGTCTTAGTAAATTTTAGTCATATCCTGAAAAATAAAAAAAATTTTTTTTCTGGTGTTATGCAAATCAAAAAGAGTAAAAGAAACCAAGACACCCATATACGAAACGGTTTTAAAATTTTAAACTATAAAAAAACAAATGATATTCAATCAAAATTCTATGAGTGTCCTGTATCAAAAAATTTAGTTGAATACCATTATAAAAGAGAAAAAAGAAAATTTGTTTTTTTCATTGATACTCCAATGAAAGATTGTGCGTCGGATTACCGTTTTGAAATAAAATCTACAAATAAGTTTCCTGAAGAAACAAAAATTGATTTGAATAAATCTGAAAATTTTTTAAAAATATTTGTACCTGAATATAATTTGTATGGTTCTGATACACAATCTTTTAACAATGTTTATAAAATAAACGAAATTAAAAGGATTATCTCGATTTTCGACTGCAAAGACGAGGATGATATAGAAATATTTATTGATGAACAAGTGAAAAAATTAAAGTATCATGAAATAAAAAACCCCTCTTTATGAGGGGTTTTTGTTATTAAAGAACTTTCATTCTAATCATCATTTCTGTTATCTTATTTTTTTGTTTTTCGAAAGACTCTTTCAAATCTTCATCAATTTCGTCCCAATTACCTGTATGGGCTTTAATTTCTTCCCACGTAGAATCCTCAGGGTTGAATTTTTCTAAATCCAAGTCTAATTCATTTGGTGCCAAATCTTTTTGCCAATAAACATCGTCTTCAGCGGTATCATCGTTAGATGAACCTCCCCAACTTGATGTTTGGTAAGGTCCAGCACTTCCTGGTCCTTTTGAATCAAAATCAAATGCTGGTTCCATATCACCATAAATTCCTTGTACTCCTGAAATATCGGTCTCTTCTAACTCATCAGACCAAGCTGACTCCATTGTCTCGTACGCAGTTTCATCGTCACAATCTAAACAATCTTGTTCTTCCATTTCTCCTTCAGGGTAGACATCCATGGGTCCATTACTAACAAAATCGTAGGCTGGTTCAACATTACTGATGTCCATATCAGGAGCGTTTCCACCGCCAGTATACCCTTGTTCATACATTTCACTTGAATCAATTTCCAAGTCATCTGTTCCCACAACTTCGTCATCTTCGTTGTCTGGGTCTTCAAAATTGTCGACATAATCATCTTCTACTTGTTCTCTTTTTATTCCTTTCATGTGATGCATTTTTTCAAATGTACCGTATTTGTTACCTCCTCCTTGAACATAATCAAATTCTGCGTCACCCAAATCTTCAACATTATAGATATCATCTAAATGTCCTGTTTCATCCAATTCTTCCATTTTGTAACCACACTCGGAACACTCACCTTCGTTCATTGCTCCACCACATTCAGAACACATAAGTTCTTTTGCCTCTTCCATTGCACCAATCTCACCTTTCCACCCACACTCCATACATTCACCTTCACTCATTTGCATCGCTCCGCATTCGTCACAAACCTCTTTCTGAACTTGTTCGTTTATTCCCATGTTGGTATAAGGTTTTACAACACCTTTGTTGTTTACTACTGCACCAACTTTGTCTTTTGCAAAGTCTTGTACATATAATGGTTGTTCGTTAGATACCGAGGATTGCATCGTTCTGTATCCATCGTATAGTGTTCTGTGTTTTGCCAAGATATCATTCTTCTCATCTTGACTCATTCTACTTGCAGCAAAGTATGCGTTCATAAAAGAATTGTTTCTTATAAATACCAAATAATTTCCATTTTTCTATTTTACATTGTCTTGGACAATGTTTAATATTCTGTAGACAGGTTCAGTTTAATTCTATTGATAAAGTATCTTGGTAATTTACTTATCGCCCAATAAAACTGACCTGTTTTTTTTATGCCATTTTTTTGTATATTTGTATTCTAAACAAATTAAATCATGCAAACACTTATTTTCAACACAACTACAAAATCAATCAAAGTTTACGAGAACTACACCTCTGAAAATCAAAAAATTTTAATGGAAATGTCTAGCATTCCGACCGTGAAGGTTTGTGAAGGATTTTATGAGGTAATCCAAAGTGATGAATTTGAAAAAAAATATCCTGTCCTTCGTCTACCAATTTCAAACACAAACATGGTAATAACAAAATAATATGGACATCAGACTCACTGAAATATTTGAAAACACAATACCTCATAGTTCTTTCTTAAGTGAAAGTGCTATCAAGAGTTGCATGTATCAATCCTACAAGTTGGGTGTAGATGACGTTTTGGAATGGTTGAAAAAAAACGACCATCTGTCCGATAACATAAATTATCTAATTGAAGAATTTCAAAATCAGAAAAATTAAAAATGAGTATCACTAGCGAAGAGATAATTGATGAAATTTTACATGAAGCCAGTAAGTATGATTTGAGAAAAGAAGTCATAGATACAGCTAAACAAATTTTAGAGGAGTCTCCAAACTTAGACCGAGTTTCCGCTTACGAACTAGCTTTTCAAGAATGGGTAAAATGAAAGAATTAGATTTACACGGTATATTTCATAGAGATGTAAGAGACAAGGTAGAAAATTTTGTTCTCTTACACTCTACTGAATTACCTGTTAGAATTATCACAGGAGACTCACTTAGAATGAGAAATTTAACTGTAAACATTCTTAATAAACATAAATTTACCTACGACATACCAGCTCACAACCCTGGTGAAATAATAGTTTTATCATGAATACTATAGACAAAAAATATCAAGACCTACTACTCCACATCCTTCGTGATGGGGTAGAAAAAAAAGATAGAACAGGTACGGGAACCAAATCAATCTTTGGTTATCAAATTCGTCATAACATGAGAGAGGGGTTTCCCTTACTCACAACAAAAAAAATGGCATGGAAAACTATGGTAACTGAATTACTTTGGTTTTTACGTGGTGATACTAACATCAAGTATTTGGTTGATAATGGTTGTAACATTTGGAATGGTGATGCTTATAAAAATTATTTGAACATTACTAAACGTGAGTTTGAACTAAATTCAGCGATGTCGGGTCATCCTCATTTCAACCTCAAATCTGTAGATGAGTTCATAGATAAAATCAAAACTGATAAGAAATTTGCCAAAGAATATGGTGAATTAGGTCCTATATACGGTAAACAATGGAGACAATGGCAAGGTTGGATGACCACTTCTAAAGGTGAAATGGGCTCATTGTGGTTCGACCAAATTCAAAGATTAGTTCACATGTTAAGAACAGAACCTGATTCAAGAAGGCTTATGGTTAATGCTTGGAATGTTGGTGAATTAGATGAAATGGTATTACCTCCATGCCATTACGGGTTTCAAATATATACAAGAGAACTTACATACAGGGAAAGATATAGTTTGTGGTTTTCCAAAAATTACGAAACGGGGATGGAATACGATGAAACAATAATTCCTGATTTTGATAATGAGTACTACTGCAAGACACCTACAAGAGCAATATCTTTAATGTGGAATCAGAGGTCTGTTGATACGTTTTTAGGTTTGCCTTTCAATATTGCATCCTATGGATTACTACTTACTTTGCTCGGCAAATTAACCAATATGGTTCCCGACGAGTTAATTGGTAATTTGGGGGACACTCATTTGTATCTTAATCATATTGACCAAGCAAGGGAACAAATCGAAAGAAAATCTTTCGAACTTCCGAACGTAAAATTAAATTTCGATTTTAAGTTCAGAGATGGTTATATTGTTGATTGGGAAAAAATCGGTGTTGATGATATCCAGTTAATGAACTACACCTCCCACCCTTCTATCAAGGCACCTTTGAGTAATTAATTTCTTCCACCTAACGAGGATAAAGCAATATATAGACCCAATATTCTTTGAGCAAAATGTTGTGCGTATCTGTTGACTTGGTCCATGTTATCAAGGTCTTTGTTATTTTTTTCCATATATTTTATAACACCTTGGATAATTTTGTTTTTTGACTCGTCAGCATCTTCTAAAACCGCTTGGAATTCCTCTTCATCTTCTCTACCTTCACCGTAATAACGGTCTATGTGTTCGCTTCCCGAATAAAGTAACGGATATGCCGCATACATGTTGATTATACCACTGTCTCTCACTTTATATAGAAATTGTTCTAACCATCTCCAATCGAAATTTTCAAAAACATCCGCATTTTGAGTCATATAATCCCAAGCACTATCACGTTGTTCTTGGATATTTTCTTCAGACTTTATTTTTTTCCAAGCATCTGTTGATGTAATCATACTCAACGTACTTCCATTTTCCCATTTCACTGAAATAATCTTTTCGTCAGGAGACTCAAAAGGGTCTCTCGTTATATTAGTAACAACACCAATAGTTCCTGGCGGAACCGCAGTTTCTTTTTCCATGTGTAGTAACATTACTACATCTCCAACTTTTAAATCAGGATTAAGCGGACCTTTCATACTAATAAATATAACTGGAGTATTTATAATCGTATGGAATTTATCATAAGTCAATCACAGTTTCAATTAATATTGAATGAACAAAGAAATGATGATAATCTTTCTAGTTCATTGAAAAAAATGAAGTCGTTTACCAATAACATGGTTGGTAGAGTTTTGAAAACGTACGACATCAACCTTAAGATGTTTTTAACTTGGGGTACCTCAATTGCAGGATTGGTGATGCCTTTGAACGAATTTTTGAAATCAGGTGATTTTCAATTGAATGAAAGTGAAAGATATCTTGTGTTGTCGGGTATCGCCTTTTTAATATTTTTTGAAGGTAAGAGAGGGTTTATTAAAGTCATGAACACAATCAAAGAAAATGGTTTGGAAGAAGCATTTGATGTTGCTTTATTGAAAGCCTACCAACTCAAAGACTCTTTCACAAAATTTTTAAATTCAACCAAAGTTATAACAAGTCAGGTTTTGGAAATTGTTTCATACGCATTTTTGATTCCAATAATTGGAGATATTCAAGATATTGCATATGGGGCAACGAATATCACAGAGTCCGCGGTCTTGATAGCTGAGAGACTAATAGCATCAGGTGCTGTTTTATTATCCAAAGAGATTTTAATTTCTTTGTTCAAAAAACTAATTAAGAGGCTGTTATAAAAAAATCGGGTTGAATCTTGCCGTATCTTTCTTCTTGTTTAACTCTAATCCCATTTAGTCTATTCACTCTGATAAAAACTTGAGCATATACGTCCTCAACTTTATCAATTTTTGTTTCAGGTGAAATTACTTCATATATATAGTCTTCCATTTTAGGAAGAAACCAATCTCTATCAACTAAAAGACTCCAAAGAGTTCCAGCCACATCATTTAGTTTTTCAGGATTTGGTATTACGGGTGTTTTATCTAATTCGAAGTCGGAAAGTTCCATTTTCATATAAAAATTTACGTTTTCATGAATTCCATCATAAGGAACTTTATCCCAACTTAATCTACAACTCATATCCAAAGTCTTTTCACCCTCGAAAACTGTTATGCCAATCCTTCCGAATTCATCGTTACATTTTTTGATAATTTCACTTAGTGATTCTTTATTAATAAATGTAAAAGTATTGTTGAATAGCTCTTTATCGTTAACATCCATAACGATAGTATACGAATACGTTTTTCCGATAAATTTGTAGGCTTCGTAAATTTGGTCTTGAATTAAACTATCCAACACTTGAGCTATGTAAGATTGATTTTCTTTAGGAAGAATAACGTTTACGTTGAATCTGAAAGCATCGGCGAACCCTTCTTCAATCTCAATATCAAAGTATTGAAATATAATTCCCTCAAATTCAATTGGGTCCTTGAAATACTTTTGTAGAAATTTTAATATCCCTTGTAATTCATTCATTTTTCACTGAGTATTTTTTGAATTACTCTTTCGGCTTGGTCTTTATTCATTCTGTGTTTATGTATGTTTTCGTCGAACCATCTTCTAACCAATGTTTCATAATCAACCCTTTCACCTTTTGACCTCCTTTTGAAACCAGCTCTTTGAGCCTCCAATTCATGGTGTTGTGTGTAATATTTTTCAGGACTTTTAGGTTCTCGACTCGGAAACTTATAACCTTTTTGATGTTGTTTTATGTGTTCCAATTCGTGTCTAATTACTTCATTTAACTCACCAACCAAGGGTTGTAATATTTCTTGACCATAACTTGGGTTAGTTATAATTTCCACATAAATTACATCATCATCATTGTAGTATTCTGCATCTACATCGAATCCATCAACTGATTCGTCAGAGGAAATCTCTAAAAAAATTGAAAAAGAATTGCCCAATTGGGGAAATTCATATTCCATTTGGTCTTCGTATAAATCTTCAGGAAGACCGTACTCACCGTCTTTTTCCTTTTTAACAATCGTTATAATATCTCTAACGATTGTTCTTACAACATTATCCAATTTATCCTCTAATATTAGTTTCTTCATTATTAATAAATACCTCTGAATGGGATTGATAAACCAACTCCGTATCTAAATCCTTCCATGTAATTTACACCAAAAGTAAAATCTAAACCTTTTTCAGTTTTTGTTAGAATTCTAAGTGGGTAAATTTTAACCCAAATGTCTGGTTTAACGGAGATACTATCTCTGAAAGATTCAACGAAACCACCCGCCATCAAAGATATTCTATGATTAGTTATGGATAATCCCATTCTGTTAAATCTACTCATTGGTGTGGTGTAAATGTAGGGAGTAGGAAAAGATGTGAGTAGATATCCACCGAGGTAAAATCCTACCCCGTTTATATCACTATTGTAAGTAACAACCATGGTTTTTTGGTCAGGAACCCACATTACATCACTTGTTTGACTGAAAGATTTCAAACAAATTATTAAGAATATTGTCGTTAGAGTTGTTTTCATAGAACAAAGTTAATAGATTTGTATTTATTGAACAAATAAATTCGGAGGTTTGGCAGAGCGGTTGAATGCGTCAGTCTTGAAAACTGAATTACGGGAAACTGTAACTGGGGTTCGAATCCCTGAGCCTCCGCAAAAGGTGGATAACTAATCCACCTTTTTTTATTTGACTAAAAATTCAATTTAAACTATGTTTTAAAAAAAAAAGTTATGTCTCGAATTGATGAAATGAAAAAACAATATCCTGAATTGAATGTGTCTATATTAGACATAATTGTAAATTTGGACACATCGAAAACTTACAAATATACCCCACTTTTATGTAAACTAATCGCAAAAAGATTGAATTTGAAAAATAACTCTGTCGGGGAAGTTTACAGTGATGTAAAACTAAGATATGAATCTAGTCTTATAAACAGAGGTATTTCTATTATAAATCTGACTGATAACGAGTTGTACGTTTACAATATGATTATGGAATATTTCCCTAGCGAAATTTTTTCTACAATCAAAGAGTTCATGTATTTTATGGATAGGAATCAAATTGAAAATAATGATGTTACTTCTTATTCAACCATCGATGAAATTAGAGGTGCAATTACTTTAGCATCGATGAAAGAACTTACCAAAGAACTTGAGGGTCAGGTTATTAAAGAATACGAGGACGATGTGTGGGTGGCAGTTAGACCTTTAACATTCCAAGCTTCAGTGAAATATGGAGCAGGTACAAGATGGTGTACCACGTATCAGGCTGAAAAAAATTATTTCGAAAGATATTGGAGAGGTGGGATTCTTTGTTATTTCATCAACAAAAAAACAGGATATAAATTTGCTGGTTACAGAAGTTTACCCGATAGAGAAATGAGTTTTTGGAATGCAGCGGATAATCGTGTAGATTATTTGGATTTGGAAATTGATGACTATATGTTCCAAAACATAAGAAAAATATTTTCATCTGAATTCACAAACAAAAACCTTTCTTCAGATGAAATTCAGGATTTGGTACATAAAGAATGTATAGACGCATATGAGAAAAAAGAGATATTAGTTGCAGAACTTCCACAATTAGCAGAATTAGCGGGTGGCGATGTTTTAGAACCAATGGAAGAACCCAATCAAACTTTAAGAGATGCCGCACAAAGATATAGGACCATGACTGCCGTACCTATATTCGAGCAACCTGAAATCCCTGTAATCCCTATTAGAGGATAATATTGAACCCACCTATTTGGTGGGTTTTTAATTACAATAGTTAGGTATTTATCATAATATGAGGACACTCAACGAAATATTAGACAAATACAATGTATCTGAGAAAAATGGTTCTTCAGGTAATTTGAAAGCACTGAAGAAAACTATCGAAGAACTTGAAAAGTTAGACAAAGTTCTACTTTTACCTTGTTCGAACAGATACAATTGGGATTTGGGTAAAATGGACATCCCAAAGTCTACAATTTTGGCGATGGTCATTGACGAGTACCTTGGAGACAAGTCTGTTTTGATTGATGTGCCAGAACTAAAGATTTATCCATGTGAGGGAAATGTATCAAGAGCCGAGGGTAATTCTTGTGGACTTAAAAAAGCCATGCTAAAGGACAAAACAAAAAACCCATCAGGGGAACACAGATGTTGGGCTAGTCTAAACAACAAAGACGACGAACTTTGGAAAATATCAAAGGAACTTTTGGAATCTGATGCTGTTATATTTTTCTCATCTGTGAGATGGGGTCAAGCAAACATGTTTTATCAGAAATTGATTGAAAGACTTACATGGTTAGAAAATAGACACACAACTTTGGGTGAGTCTAATATTATCAAAGACATTCAAAGTGGATTTATATGTGTAGGACAAAACTGGAAAGGTATCGATGTCGTAGATACTCAGAAAAGAGTACATACATATTATGGATTTAGACCGAATGATAACTTCTATTGGAATTGGCAGTTCACAAACAAAATTTCTGACGAGACACAGAAATCTTATAAAGAAGCCTTCCCTAAATTTGTTGAGAAATTTGATTTGAAAGATTTAATTTAAACGTCTTTCAAAATTTTCTCAATTTCCTTCCACTTTCTTGTTATTTCCTTTGGGGTTTTTCCTTCAGTTAATATTAATGTTACACCGTCGTTTTTTTTAACAGGTACTTTACCTTTGAGTTTTTCGTAAATATTTCCTTCGTCCACCATACCCAAAACACCTTTTGTTTGGTATTTTCTAAGCTTTTTTAAAAAGTCATCTTTTGTGTAGGGGAGTTTATAATTCTGATTTTTATAAAAGAATCTTCTATCTGTCTCAGGATTAATTAACTCGATTCCATCCTTTCTAATTTTATTTTTTGTGTGGGCTAACGTTTTGAATATCTTTTCATAATGGTCGTCATTTTTGATATGACCTGAGCAAGATGGGGTCGTTGGGATTTTTTTTGAATGAAGGCTAATAACAATATCTTTCAAATCTTCATCTAAAGTATTGTAGAAATTTTTGTTGTTTGGTAACTTAAAATCTCTCGGTGATTCATAAAAGAAAAACCACGGGCACTTTTCTGTTTTCAACCAGAAACCTTTGTGAAAATTTTCATGTGGTATAAAATCAGAATTTAAAATCATGTTAACTCTTCAATTTCGACAACTAATGTCCCTTTTCCTTTTATAACTCTATGCCAAACAAATTTCGGAATATAAAGTTGTCTCGCATCTTCTAATTTGCTTGGCAATGAATCTTCCATTTGAAATTCCCAACCACCTCCTTCAATTACAGTTACTTTTCTGTCCTTCAAGTCTTGATGCCATTTTAACTCCTCGGACTCAACGTCAGGAGTAAAAACTCTTCTAAGTTTGTTATCTATTATTTCTTGTTGAAATGGGTAGTTCATAGTTCCATAACTCCTTTGAGATTGGGTGATTTATTCCAATGTATTTTTACCCTAAAATTTATTGAAAAAATTTGAAAGAAATTACTTATGTCTCTTTCAATTCCACTTAAAGACATTCTCGGGGTCCAATGCGGTTCAACTTCTATAAAAACATGAATAATCGGTGGTTGATAGCTACCCTTGAGAATACTTTTTACATTCATAGAAAGGGGTTCACTACGTTCACTATTCGACGCTGGTAAAACAACTGTATCTAAGTAATCTTGGAGAAATTCTTTGATTCTATCGAATTCCATACCCTTCTTGATTTCCATTACCAAGAGTTTGAGGATGATAATCCCAACTGCTTGGCATATCTTCCGACATTACAAGACCAATATCCTGCAGTTGTTCTGTCTTTCTTTTGGTCACATCTGTGTCTTGCTCTGAAAGATTTTGCAGCCCCTTTATTTCTGTTTCTAACTTTCAATTTCGGGTCACCAAAAGTAACCTTTTTAACACCACCCCCTTTTGATTTAACATATACTGCAAACTTCTTTGGTCCACCAGGTGTTCTGAATGGTTTACCTAATTTAACATTTTTACCTCTGTGTTTTGCTTCTTCCAAAACTTCTTCATCATCCAATTCAAATGGGGCGTCTAAGTAAACAATTTCCTCTCCAATTTTAACTCTTTTACCTAAGTCAGATTCAACCATTAAAGTATCCTCTTCATTCAATTTTATTTTACCTTGTTCCCAAAGATTTCTTACTTCATTAACCAAGCCAAAATAACCCTTTGAGTACACTCTAAACACATTATCAGTCAATGATAACTCGTTATCTATATGATATTTTAAAGCCTCTGAAATCTCTACTTTATCTATAAGAATCAAAGTTTGATTTAATTGTTTTTCTAAAGCCTCTTTAATAATTTGTTTTAAATTTCTCATATATTATAAATTTGGTTTGAGTACTGTTAATACCTCAGGGTATTCTTTATCAAGAACGGCTTCATTTTTACCTTCATAAGGAATATTCTGAAGTACGTATCTAATCGCATTTAAACCTGATACTCTTTTATCCTCAGCATCAATAATAACCCATGGGTGATTAAGTGTAGATGTTTTATCGAATAATTTTTCTTTGAACTCAGTGAATCTGTCCCATAAATCCTGCATTTTGGAATCGTTTGGTGAATATTTCCAATATTTTAACGGGGATTGTTGTCTCATTTTGAATCTTCTTGCTTGTGTGTCTTTGTCTATGGAAAACCACAACTTAAAAAGATAGTCACCCTCTTTTACCAAATCACTTTCAAAATCCTCAACGTTTTCCATAAAGTCTTCGTACTCTTCGGGTGAGCCATAACCCATCACAGGTTCAATAAGACCTCTATTGTACCAACTTCTATCAAAAAGGTTAATCATTCCAGGTCTTATTTGTTTACGATATCTACCCCACCAATCTTTTCTATCTTCAGGTGTGGGTACCCCTAAGGCAATTACATTGTAATACCTCGGATTCAAATTTTCGATGAATTTTTTGATTGTTGACCCTTTACCTGCTGAATCTCTACCCTCAAAAACGATGATTACTGTTTTGTTGGTTTTTTTCAACCACTCTTGGAGTTTAAGTAGTTCTACTTGTAATTCGTAAAGTTCTTTTCTGAAAACTTTCTTTGGTACAATTGATGGTTCCTCGATTTCAAACTCATAGTCTTCACTTTCTGGTTCAGTACCATAACCTGACCTTTCTCTATATTTTAAGGATGTAATTATTTTTCCCAAATATTCTTCAACATTTTTTTTCTTATCTCCTTTTTTCAGAAGAGTCTTTCTTAGACCTCTATTCATCATGTCGAAGTCTATAATCTGATTGTTTGAATAATCAGATATGTCCATTAAGATTTTATCAATCTTATTACTGTGAAGTTTTAGAAACTGCAAAGTTTCAACAAAACTTTTAAGGTTTACGTTCATTTTTTGACCTCCGATTTCCTCTTGTTCTGTTAGGAAACCCATAACCGCACGTATCCTTCCTATTTCATTTAATATAGACATCCAAAATTCTTTATTAATAAATACTAATTTAATGTAAAAATCTGTATTTATAGATACCAAGATACTTTATAAATGAAGATATTACTATCATTCATACTGACCTTATTATGTTTTGTTTCATATAGTGAAAAACAAGACCCAAAAAGGATTTATATTCATCCAATTGAGAACAAGATTCAAATTGGTCCAATGGTTAAGAATCGAAATCTTACTTTTGGGGTAAAAAACATAATATTAGAGAGTCTACAAGAAATGGATTACACACTTGCAGATTCACTTAACAATTCCGACTACTCACTAAAAGTTGAACTTATATATTTCGACATCCTGCAAACCAATACGGGTGTTTCTGTTTTTCACAAAGACAATAGCGAAACAATCCTTAGAATGAGAGGAACACTTTATTCTCCATCTGGTAAAAAAATCAAGGAATATCTATCCACAGGGAAATCGTCCGAGATTTCCATGTCCACAATTATTATTTCTGAAGCAGGCACAATCAATCAACAATCCGTTTCGAATGTAATAAAAAAGTCCTCAGAGGCATTAATCCAAAACCTTTTCAAGTAAAATGAAAAAAACCCTTTTGGGGTTGCTTCTACTAATATGTGGTATTAGTAGTTTTGCACAAACCCCAGAAATAGGTCACTTTCAACAACTTGCAACAGTCAGAAGGGGGGATACGTTAGATGTTGCGTGGTATTACAAACCAGCACCAGGTGTAGACATCCGCGGTTTCCAAGTCGACTGGCAATTTAAGAAAACCCTATTTACCCATCTTTCAACCACGGTAGATGTTGCAGTGAACGGCAACACACCTGTTGTAGATTACAAAACTTGGAACGACTACAAATATGATTCTTACTCCAATGGGAATTATAACTACGTAGCAAACACAGACTGGACAATTGGTAGAAACTATTTGATTCTATCTAACGGTGCTGCTGTTAGTTCCAATGGTTATGTTATTCACAACAAGTACAAAATTAACAACGTAGGTCCAAACTACGATTCAGATTCCATTACCGTTAACTGGGTAAGGATGATAAAACAAGATGGTACGTCAATTGGCGATAACGTTGCTAATCTGTCGTATAAAAAAATGGCAGTGAAGTTATTAGGGAACCTTACCATTTCAGGTAAAGTTTTCTTACCTAACTCAGTAACTTCTAGTGGTTTATTACCAACGATTAATTGTTACGACTTTAATACAAATCAGTTAGTTTCATCAACTGTACCAAACGCATCAACAGGTCTTTATACACTAACTAACATTGAGGAAAATACAAGATACAAAATCGAGTTAAAATTCCCTCAAGATAGTTTGGCATCTCTGAGAGACAGAGCTGTTACAATAACCGATGCGGTAAAATCGTTCAATGAGTTTACATCAACTGATGTTAACTTAGGATATGGTCGTCAGTACTTAAAACACCCATTATCATATCTAATAGGTGATATTAACCTTACAGGTACATTAGATGGTGGTGACCCTTATGGTATCTACGCATCAGTTTCAGGTTTAAAACCAATCGATTTAACTAAATTAATCAACGTATTCAAAAAAGAAGAATACGACAGTTTAGTTTTATCTAACACAACTTGGTCAACTTGGGCATCCAAATCTAACAGAGGTATAATCGTAACGGATTCTGTTGGTACTGAAAACCTAACATTAGACTTAAAGTATTTTATACTTGGGGATGTCGACAGAACACACTCATCTCCTGTATTTGATGGACAAGGTAGTGAGGTTTTAGCATACAATTTTATCGGTAACATGAACATAGAAATACCAAACCAATATGTTGTAGGTCAACCTCTCAATGTTCCATTTAGATTACAGACAAATGGTCTCCAAAATACAGGTTTACAGTTTGAGATGTCCTATGATATCAATAAAGTTAAATTCGAAGGAATACAATCCAATTTGGGTGGGCCGTGGTTACAGTATGTAAACCACGACCCCCAAAAAGGTGTTGTTCGATTCGGAGGAATGAACAATCAAAAAACGGGGGCACTGATTGGAGCGGTGACCCCGTTTAATTTAAAATTCACAGCCATTAATCCAAGCGAGGATATTTCCACATCAGTGTATGTAAGAAAACTTATGGATGCATCAAATTCCATGGGAGAACATTTCAATATTAGTTTAGCCTCAGACGTTACAGTCTTGACCTACAGAGCCATGATGGTTGTTACACCATCACCAAATGAACAAATAACAATCAAATTGTTCCCTAACCCGACTGAAGGGATTATCAACATGGAAATTGGTTTACCAAAACAAACTGTATTATATGCATCTATTTATGATATGGGCGGTAAGGAAGTTATTAATTTGGGTAAAATTCAACCACAAGATTTCGACTCGAAAATTATCAAAAGACTCGATGTTAGAGGTCTCCCTGGTGGATTATACCAATTAGTAGTTTTTGATTCCCGTAATAAAACAACTAAACAATTTATAAAAATTTAAAAAAATGTCTGAAGAACAAATTCAAGAGACAAATGACGGAACATGGTCAGGTCTCAAAAAAACAATCGTAGGTACTTTGGGTACCGTAGTAGCTGGAGGTGGTGTATGGTTAAGTACACTATTGTTTGGTGGTCACGATGAAAAGGCCGCAGAACCAGTACAAGCACAACCTCAACCGACAATCGTCATAAACAACTCTCAACAACAACAGGCAGCACCTGCAGGTGGTACAACAAAAGTCATTGAACGTGTTGTAGAAAAACCAGTAGCAAAACCAGCAGAACCTGTGAAGAAAGAGAAACCTTTCCAAGAGGAACCAAAATGGTAATTTATGCAACCAAACACAGGATTTAAAGAGTTATTAAACTCCATGATGAAAAGAAGGTGGTGGATTACCTTCTTAGTTTTGGGTGGATTTGTTGTTATAATGGGTGCCATTTTTATGGCCATCTTTGAACAAAGCGCAATTAGTGGTGAATGGAAAGAATTATTACTCCTTTTACTAGGAGCGTTTATTGGGTCTTATGGTAAAATTATCGACTATTGGTTCAGCGACACCGACAAAGACAAAATGTTGGTTCAGAAAATGGACGAAGAAGATGGTGTATCGTTTTCTAATACCCAAGATGGTAGTGTTCAATCACCTCAGCAACAATCAATTACCCCCCAAGTCACCCCCCAAGTCATCCCCCAAGTCGGTGTAGAAATCGATGAAGATGGTGATGGTGTAATGGATGGGATAGATGAAGATGGTGATGGTATAATCGACATGTATTTTGAACATCGTCAATGTGAACATGTATGGGGTGATAAAGATGGTGATGGTGAAGAAGAATGTCTTAAATGTGGTTTAATAAAACAAGACTAATATGAACAAATTATCTACAACACAAAAAGGAATCATCATTACAATTTTATGGTTCACTTTGTTGTTTCTATTTGCGGTAAGGGTAACTGCTCAAACTGTTGGTACAACAAAAACAGAATCTTACAAAGCAAGTTTTGAAACCAAAATAAACATTGATTCTCTTATGGATTACGATGGACCTCAAATCCCAATTCAAATTTTAACAATTGGTATAAGTGATGAGGTTTACGAACAATATCCTGAACTTAAAGAGAAAAAAGTTGGTCTTGGTGTTGCTAACATTGTGTTAGAATATCTTTCTGAGCTCAATAGATTCACGTTTACTGAGGACAAAACCGAGATTAAAAACAGAATGGTTAAACAATTCCAAGCATCTCAAGCAGGAATATCACAAGACAAACTTGATGGTAGAGGTAAGATTAGACTTGCTCACTATTTTGTTACAATTGAGGTGTATGATTTTTCAGTATCAGAGGATGAGACTGTTAATCTCAAAGATGGTGTTAAAAACACAGTTAATACAAGACTTGGACTTCAAGTAAGGTTCACAGATGCTGAGACAGGTGAAATTGTGGCAGCATCAGGTTTAGGTGAAGCGAAAACAGTAAGAGAATTAACATTACTTAATGATGATAATTTAAGTGATGTTAAATTCAATCAATCAACTATCGGTATAACTACAAAGAAAGCACTTGATATTGCTTGTGGTAGAATACTCGTTAGATTAATTAAAAAGGGTAAATTCCCGAGATAATGTGCAAAAGATTAAGAACTTTTTTAAGTATATTCTTTATCTTATTTCTCAGCTTGAAAGTTGATGGTCAAACTATGACCACATCTTTTGTTGACCCTTGCACAAAATCTGTAACCACATTTACAATACCTATTCAAGGGGGTACTGTAATATATTTTTATGGTCAATCAAGAACATTCACCGCTGCAGATGTAGCTAGTGGTGAATTTGCCAATTGGATTAATCAGTTATATTCTGATTACAGAAAAATTTCTCCTTGTTCTGTTCAATCAACAACTGTTATCAGAAATCAAATAACGGCTCAAGTAATAGGTAATGTGGTTTCGAGTATTGCAGGTGCAATTGCTTCAGAAACTGCAGGAAATTTGGTTATAGAGAACTCAAAATCTTCAGATAACTCAAAAAATAAATTAAAAAATGGAAATCGTAATAATCCTAATGGCGGTTCCACTTCTAATAGTGGTAGTGTTGGGAGCGGTGGGACTACTAACGGACCTGGTGGAGGCAATCAAAACAATTCTCAAAGTTCTCAAAACAATAATAATCCTGTCGGTGGCGGCGTCAGTAGCTCATCTTCATCTAATCAAACAGGGTTTCAAAACTCTCAACAAACAAATAATTCATCTGATTCAAAAGATAAAAACTCTGAAACTTCTGAAGTAGCAACAACAACACAAATGAACGTTGACGCCAGAAATGAAAAGGGGGGTAATTCAAAGTCAACAAGGAATAATCCTGTGGTTGTATCTTCAGATTTAACAAGTGCACAGAATCTAGATAAATCATTTACGGGAATTATCAACGTCGGAATGTCTCAAACTTCAATGACGGGGACTGCAAGTTGGGGTGTAACATCTATGATTTGGTTCAATCTAAAACAATTTGCACTGAATGGACGTTATACCAAGATTCACTTCAGTAACAACGGTAAACTGAAATGGGTTCATAATATCAATGCCACTGCATTATATAGCTACGGAAATTACATGGGATTTGTGGGTTACAGTGCAATCCTAAACGCAGGGAAGTGGGGTATTACAGGAATGAACTTAAGCGGCATGATTACAAAAGTTACCGACGAAAAAAATCTATTCATAAGTCCATCAATAACCGCTTTTTATACAAAACCATTCAGGTCAGGAAAAAAATTAACAATATCTCCCGAAATTTATATAATTTCTACTCCTCTTGTTTACTCATCTTTTGATAAAGTAACCGTAGGTGATAGAACATTTAGCGGATTTTTAGGTTCGGGTTTTGATTATCAATTAACAAGAAGATTTAAGGTAAACGTGAACTATAAGGCGAATTTGAGTACCAATCCTGATTTTCCAATTCTTTCGTTTTTCTTAATCGGTAGTAAAATTAATTTATGAGGTATCTAATACTAATATTATTTTTTTTTCCGTTATTTTTGTTTGGACAAAGTATAACTTCTCCACCATCAAGGATATATCAATTTAATACATCAAATCAGGACGGAAGTGGGTTTGTATTAAACGGATTCAACTCATCAACAACATTACTGGCGTCGGTTGGATTTGTTAATCCTCCCGCTGGTACTACTTTTAGTCTCACAACAACCTCAGGACTTTCCTTTGCGACAGGGTATAATACGTGGAATAACATTACTCGTATAGCATTTACTGGTACCATGGCAAATATCAATAACGCTTTAGCCTCTCTGAAGGTTAATACAGGTGGAACACTGGGTAATGTTCAGATATCCGTATCTGCAACAGTAAACCCCGTAGGATATTACTATAATCCAATAAATGGCCACTTCTATAGGCCAATATCTACAACAGCAACATATGATAATGCAAAAGCACTTTCAGTTGCACAAACATTCAAAGGACAAACAGGATATCTTGTAACAATAACTTCAGCCAACGAGGAAGCATTTATTATATCAAATGTACCACAAAGTAATATTTGGTTTGCACTTACGGATAGAGCTCAAGAAGGTTTTTGGAGAGTAGATGCTGGTCCTGAAAATGGTACATTGATTAAAACCCAAAACGGTCAAACTGCAGGAAATATTGCAGGCCAATATAATAACTGGTGTAATGGTGAACCAAACAATTCAGGTGATGAAGATTTTGCCGTTACGAAATGGGGTGGTGGTAGTTGTTGGAACGACTTACCAGGTAACGTAAATTGGTCTAATCCCTATGTAATAGAGTTTGGTACATGGACAAACCCTGAACAACAAACATTCACTGATTTTTATAGTGCTAACGTAACTAACCAAGTATCTTTAGGGTCAATTTCAGGAACAATATCAGTTCCAACATTATCATCATATCCATCAATTTCTTTATTTAGAGTTGTTAATGGTGTGGACAACTTTATCGAAACCAAGACCGTAACATCAAGTGGATTTTTCACCTTCAGTGTTCCTTTTCAAAACTCAACATACAAGTTAGTTCCGTCGTTCCCCGTTATTGGTGTTACATCTCAAGATTTCAATCTTGTTTTTGACGAAACAAAAAACATTTCTACACCACCTGTAACACCAACAGGTTTGATTCTAACGGGTACAAAACAATGGAAAGCATCTGATGTAAATAAAAACGGGACTTTAGATTTTGGGGATGCTTACTTAATCGCCTCACACATAACAGGGTTTATGCCAATTACAGAAGTACTTTGGTTTACATCTTCAAATTACGATTTGATTAATAAAAATAATTTTGGAACTATTAGTCCTGTAACATCATTTACACTCAATTTTGTTACAACAAGTCTAACTCAAAACATCAAATATTGTGTTTTGGGTGATGTTAACCTGTCCCATTCTTCACAGTAGAAAGTATTTATATTAAACGTAAATTACTATGCTACTAAAAGTTGGGTCTAGAGGAGAAGACGTAAAAAAACTCCAATCAAAGTTAGGTTTAGGTTCTGATGGTATTTTTGGTAAAGGAACCGAGGAAGCAATTAAATCTTTTCAATTAAAAAATGGGTTAACACCTGATGGAATAGTTGGTGAACAGACTTGGCAAAAAATCATGGGTCAGGCGGTTCTAATTACCGAACCAGCAAAGGTTACTCAGGTATCACAACCTGTAGTATCAAGTGGAACCCTCAAATTAGAAAATTTAAAAGGTCACATTCCTGATAATGTTATTTCTCAAATTCCTGATACCGCTTCAAAGTTTGGTATTGATACTCCTTTAAAATTGGCACACTTTTTGGCACAATGTGGACATGAAAGTGGTGGATTCAAAGTGGTTAACGAGAATCTAAATTATTCTGCTAGTGGTTTGAAAGGAATCTTCGGAAAATATTTTAAAGAAGCTGGTTTAGCTGAATCATATCAAAGAAATCCACAAAAGATTGCAAGTAGAGTTTACGGTGGTAGAATGGGTAATGGTCCTGAATCTACAGGTGAAGGATTTAAATTCAGAGGTAGAGGTTATATTCAATTAACAGGTAAAGACAACTATACCGCATTTGGTAAGGCAATTAATGAGGATGTGGTTTCAAACCCTGATTTGGTAGCAACAAAATATCCTTTATTATCCGCAGCTTGGTTTTTCAGTAAAAACTGTTTGAAAAGATGTGTGGATGCGTCTGATGCAACAGTTACATCTGTAACAAAATGTGTTAACGGAGGTACTATCGGTCTTCCTGATAGATTAAAGCATTTTAAAGAATATTATAAATTATTATCTTAGTTTTTGGTTATTTTACCTTTGTTTGGTATCTTTGACCAAAATTATAACTATGGAACTCGAAGTGAAAGAAACAACGGTAAATACAGAACTCAATTGGGTTATCAAAATTGTTAACTCGGTAAAAACCAAAGACCAACTCGATGTGGCTCTCAAATGTTTTTTACTTTGGGACCTCAAGCATAGTTGTGAACCTAGGTGTAAAGAAAAATCTCAATTAAAAGGGGTTTTTTGGTCGATATATAAAAACAAAGAAGCTAACTTTTTTTGTCCTTAGACGTATCAAATAAAGATTTTTTTTATTTTTTTGATATATTTATCTCTACATCACTCTTCAGAGTGTTCTCATATATCCCTTTTCCAAAAGACCCGTCAAATTAATTTGTCGGGTCTTATTTTTTTATTACATTTGCATTATGGAATCTCTATTATTATATCAACAAATTGAAAACGCCATCATAAAATGGTCAAATGATGGTACGAAGACAGCAGGTTCTCTAACAAGAGAAATTATGGAAATTATAAAAAATTCAAGATGAAAGTAACATTTGCAGATAGTTTTTGGAAATCACTCAAAAGGTTGGCAAGACACCAAACTTGGTGGTACAAAACTTACGAAGTTTTTCGTTATAAAATACCTATGTTCTTGGAAAACCTTTGGTATTTCAGAAAAGAACTTTGGAGATTTAGGTCATGGGACTATACTTTCAATTTAAGTCTTCTTGCACGTTCATTGGAAAAAAGTGCTAACACACTTGAATTTCATGGTAACGAGGTAGAAGTATCAAGGATGAAGAAAGTTGCTAAAATGAAAAGAGTTATTGAAATTATAAGAAATTTGGATGAATCAAATTATATTTCATTAGCGGAAAAGGAATTGGGTGAGTTGAAAAATAGTGGTGGTTGGTTCGACGACATAGAAGATACTCCTGAAGAAAAAGAACATAACAGAAAGGTTTTCGATTTATCAACTGAGCTCGAAAAGAAGGAATGGGATGAATTATGGTCAATTCTCAAAGGACAAGACCATCAAGAATTCATAAAAATTTACGATAAACTATCCGACGAAGAAAAATGGGAGCATTCTCATTGGGAAAATTGGTTTGATGGTTCAGGTATAAAAAATTGGTGGGATTAAAAAATTTAAAAAATATGTGGATAGTTTTTTTAGTAATGTTCATAGTTGTCGCAATTATATCCTACCTTTGGGTTCAAGGAATTGATAACATGCACAAAAATCACCCTGACTATAAAGGAGATGATTTTCTAAATTGGGATAAAGATGAAGACGATAAAAATAACATTCATTAGTGATACTCATAACAAACACGAGTATTTGACCTCCAAGGCCTATAATAACATTTTAGGTAGTGGTGATGTTCTTGTACACGCGGGTGATATCAGTATGATGGGTAAAACAGGGGAAATCAAAAGTTTCTTGGATTGGTTTTCTAATGTTGACTACACTCACAAAATCTTCATTGCTGGTAACCACGATTGGGGTTTTGAGTTGGTGAGTGATATTGCCCCTGAATATAAAGAAAAAGGAGTTCATTACCTTTTCGATAATGGTATCGAAATCGATGGTGTAAAGTTTTACGGTAGTCCTTGGCAACCTGAATTTTTCAATTGGGCATTCAATCTACCAAGAGGAGAAAAACTCGCAGAGAAGTGGGCAATGATTCCTGGTAACACTGATATTTTGATAACTCATGGACCAGCACATGGAATGTTGGATTGGGTTCCAAATGGTCAAAGAGTAGGTTGTGAGGATTTGTTTCAAAGAATTATGGATATCCAACCCAAAATACACGTATGTGGTCACATACACTGTGCTTACGGTCAGAAAAGTTTTAATGGGGTAGAATTCATCAACGCATCAGTCTTAGGTGAGAGATACACACATGAAAACAAACCTATAACCATTTTATTTGATACCGAAACAAAACAAATTGATTACCCATGAAAAATGAATCTGTAATTTCAGAACTCAAAAAGTTGAATCCTGATGATTACGTAAAAGTCAGCATTGACCTTTATAGAAAGTCGCTACTCGAAATTTGTTACCACAATGGTTCCAAATTCGATAAACAGTTTTCTTGTGATTCCGAAACTACTTGGAGAGGAGCTAACTTAGTTTGTGAACAATTTAACGTCTCCGAACTAATCGAACTTTTAGAATCCAAAGACTTAACTGAAATGCAAGACCTTGACTTCCCTGATTTGTCTATAGAGACCTCTACGGACGGCGATGTTGACGTAACTAATGTTGAGTGGGACGAACCCTTGACTGAAGAAGAAGAGTCAGAATTCAGTCCTATTGACCTTTATTGGGATTCTGAAATTACAGATTCTGAATTAAATTTTGGTACGGGTAGTATTCATACCATGATTATAGAACATAACGATTCAATAATTGCAAAAATTACTGAAAATGAAGATTAATGATGGACATTATTTAGAATTAATGGATAGATTACACGTACAAACATGTATGATTGAATCTCATTTGGTGGGTCATCCGATAACCAAAAGAATTAAGAAAGTAAAAAAATTAATAAATTCAGCACAGTGGGCTCTACTTGAAGCCTATCAAGTTGTTGGAGAAAAAGATTATGAAAGAGAACAAAAAAATAATCCAATTGCCGAAGTTGTACTTGGACGACGTAAGAAATCCAAAGACTAAGGGTTGGACTATTGTAAGAAATTACGAGGAATTCGTTAAACACATTGAAGAAAATGGTCTTCCTGATGAAATATCATTTGACCATGATTTGGGTGAAGATATCAAAACGGGTTACGATTGTGCAAAATGGTTGTGTAACTACTGTTGGACAAATGGGATTCCAATTCCGACTTATAATGTTCACTCAGCTAACCCTGTTGGTAGAGATAACATAATTGGAGTACTCAAATCCTTCGAGCAAAAACTGAATGATTAAAAAAGGTGAGTTAATTCTCACCTTTTTTTGTATTTATAAACATGAGCGTGCTATCTAATCAACCATTAAAAGTTTTACTTGTATTATCAAAACAACTCATTGAAGATGAATTCGAATATAGAAATCCTTGGGACTATGAACATGATAATATGAAAAAATTAAATACTAGCGGGGCTTGGATTGGAGAAAAATTCGATGAAGACGACATGGAATTTATTGCCGCATTCATTTTGGAAAATCTCAAGATAATACTTAGTTCAATACACAATGAACTAACAAGCTCAGAAGCAATAGAAGCACTTTCAATTCCAAAAAAGAAAAAATATACTGCTTACTACGAAATTTGGGGCTCAGCGACTTTGACCGAAAAATATAAAACCACTTGGAAATCTTATTATAAGGATTGGGTGAAAGATTCGCTAAGATACAGTTACAACGAGGGTAATTTTGACTACTATGAAGGACATTATTTAGAGCATGAATCAGACAACTTTGAGCCAGACAATTTTGATATAACTTACGTAAATGAACTAAACGAAAACAAAGTACCAATTTTAGATAAATTAGTTGTGGAAAACACTAAGGATTTGTTGGACAACTTAGATAGAGATACTCTATTGAAACTCAGGAATTTGATTAATCAGAAACTTTCTTCTTAGCCTCTTTTGCAAGTTCCCCTAAGGTTTTTTTCTTGGAACCAGGATGAACGTAACCCCTTTTATATTTATATTCTACCTCGACAGGACCGTTTGTCGTAATTTTGGAGTTATATTTCCAAATCGAGATACACTCGTCGTCTTCAAATACGTATTCGTATTTTGTGGGTTTGGGCTCAGGTTTTTTCTCGAAAGGCATAGTACAAAATTACTCAGTTTCACAATTCAAACCAAGAAAATCTTCATCAAAAGATTTTGGTAAACCTTTCCCTGTATCGTAGACCCAATTTCCACAGTCTCTTTTTTTCTCTGCGGGATAGACTAAGATGCCACCGATATCATAAGATAATAATTTTGAGTATTTGGCTTGTGAACTCTTTATTTGGATTGGTACCCATTTGTCTTCAAATTTGACCATCAAATCACATTGGAATGTGATATCAACAAGGTTTCCATATGAAGAAAAAATTCTAATATTTTCTCTTGGAATACCGTTATACAACAAATCACTAATGAAGTCCCTTTCAGCGGATTCACCTTTTTCTGTAGTCTTTTTAATTCTTTCCAACATTCTTCTATAATCGTAATCGGATTCTGAATCATCCGCACTTATTAGTAAAGAGAGAACATCTCTGTCGGCTAAGCTCAATTCAGGGACTTTTAGTTTTATCAAATCCCTTTGCTGTGGGCCATAACCAGATAAATCAACTATAGTTTCAATAGGTTTTTCTTTGAAGTAGTTTTTTACTTTTTCTGTAACTGTTCGCCCTTCTAACTCCCCTTCTACGTCGCTCTTTGCAATTAACTTTATCCAATTTGTATAGTTGGTATTAATTCTATTGAGTATTGACCAGTCGTCTTTTTCTATAAATCCAAAAAAATCTCTAGCACCTAATTGTCTAATCAACTTATTACATTCATTCGTGATTGTAGATTTGTACTCTCTATCTGGAAAATCAAATTTTTTTCCTGTGTCTTCAATGTTATTTTTGAAGAACACTAAGTCTCTAACGTTTTGCAGAATCCAACTCCTTTCAGGTTGACCAACTTTGATGTTTTTGTTGTTGTTTAGCATGATTCTTTTGCTACTCCTGATTAGGTCGTTGTATGTTTTTGTACCTAAATCCTTAATCAAATCATGAATTTTTTGGTTGGTTCTTATAGAATCCAAAATTGATGTTGCGTAGTATTCCTTTTTAAATTGTGATACCGCCTTATTATATTCCGCCTTTGTAATTTTTCCGAAAACTCTTAGTTTACGACCAATGTCCTGCAAGGTTATATCAGGTCCCTGATAATTCCTTAGCATTTCATATGTGTCGTATTTTTCCTCTTGCTCCTGTAAAAATTTTCGAATAGAACTTTTCATCAGTAATAAATACCAAAATAAAATAAAAATCCCCTCTTTTGGAGGGGATTAGTTAGTTTACTCTTCAGTAACGTCAGACTTTCCTTTGTTAATCCATTTGTCGATTGACCCGATTCCAAAAGAACCAAGAACCAACCATAGGAATGCATTAAAGATGAATTCGTTAATTACAAGGTCTTTTCCTAAAGAACCTGTAACGATGTCCGCAATTGCGAACCCAGTCATCATAACAAATGCTAAAAATCCAACGACACTTTTTTCATTGATTGCGTTGTTGTCGTTAAACAACTGTGAGAAAAATTTTTTCATAGTATTTGGTAATTTACTTACCAATAAATATTTCAAAAATTTTAAGAATTACATTTTAATTAACCACCAAGCTTACGTAAACTGGGAATCCAATGTTATACGGAGTTGATGCGGATTGTATAAGTATTGCAGTTCCTGAAGGAATATTCGTAGGTGGAGCACCTATACCAGCACCAAAGACAAATCCATTATCTGTTGGTGACGATTCCCAATATTTGAAAGAATTTGTATCACCTGAATATATTGCGGTATTTCCTGTTTGATTGAATGTTATTGTTACACTTTGTCCTGTGAATCCAGAATAATAGCTTGTCCTATCAATTCCATCATTATCAAAAGAATTGAAATAGAATCCTCTTCCTCCTGTTGCCAAAACATTTATATCTGTACTACCTGATGATACCCCTCCAGTATTATTCATAATCGAATTACCCGCTGATGGGAAGGTATATGGTGTTGCAACTAAATTGAATGAGTATCCTGTAAGAGACACAACATATGAATTCCAAAATCCATTATTTGTTAACCATACACTTGCATCAGTTGCCGATGAAAATGTTTGTGGTGTAGAATATTTTCTTGAAATATATTCGGATAATTGAATGAATGAATTATCATCTCCAGGAACTTTACTTCTCCAAAATTGTACAAATCCTGTACCTGATGCAGGTAATGGCTGAGTTCCTCCTGATTGAGGATATCCAATTACGTAACCCAAATCTTCATTTGGACCATTTTTCCATATAAGTCCACCATATCCTTCTGATACAGGTAATTCATTTGTTCCAATTGCTAAATCACCGACTTGTGTTGTTGCTGAAACGGTGGAACCCGTGTTATATGCGAAAGGTCTAAAAGTTGCCATCATTGTATGTTCTTGGTAATTTTGATTTACTCTCAATAAATACCCTCAGTAAATTAAAATTATATACCGTACAAAGATTTTCTAGAATTAAAGAAATTAGTTACTTGAGTTTGACTAATTGCACCATTCCAAACTCTCCATTGTCCAATGTAACCTCTAAAATAACCGTTTGCACCTCCCAAATATGAATTTGCAGTATCAGGTCTTCCTAATGTTAAAGTTGTTGATGGAGGATTGGCTTTAACTCCGTTCGTTGTTGAAATTAATGAACCATTTACATACAACTTGAGATTTCCACTAATAGGGTCGTATGTTAGTACAATATAATACCATGTGTTGACTGAAAAATTTGGTCCTTGAATATATGGGTTAGGTGAGAAATTATCAGGGAAAACACCACCATTTATTTTTCCTCCAACAAATGCGAGTTGAGCATCATTCCATCCTGTTGGTGGGAATCCACTCCATTCTGCAATCAAAGTACCGTTCTGTGTTTTAGTTGGATAAGCCCATATCTCATATGTTAGTCCGCATGTATCCATATCATTACCGAAACCAGATATTGGTATTACAAATGAAGTTGTTCCACTCAAGGCAACAACTTGATTTCCATTAAATGTCGCTAACGCATAATCGTTATATAATGTGGCGTTTCTTCCATTACCTGAGATATCCGCCCAAATGTTACTTGTGATTCCTGTTGTAGAATCTAACTCCATCAGTTTGGATGCAGCACCACAACCAATCCCAAATGAAGTCCAATAACCGTTTGACTCTAACCATGTTTTAGCATCATTTCCTGTTGCAAAAGTTTGAGAAAAATTTGCAATATATTCAGCTAAACTTATGAATGTACCTTCGGTCAAATCCTCAGACCTCCAAAATTGAACGAATCCTGTTCCTGAAACGGGTAATGGTTGTGTACCCGCGAAGTTCGGGTAGGCTATAACATAACCAAGCTCTTCATCAGCGCCATTTTTCCAAATCACACCACCATATCCTTCAGATACTGGTAAGTCATTTGTTCCGATTGCTAAATCTCCTATTTGTGTTGTTGCAGATATTGTTGAGCCTGTGTTATAGGCGAAAGGTCTTGTTGTTGCCATTTTTTTTATTTATAAATATCAAGTTTTTTTATCCACACTGACCCCAATTTATCACAAGGGTTCCAGTAACTTGAATAAAGGTTGCTCCATCAGTAATTGTAAATTTTGCACCTACAGGGGGAATTGTTAATTCTTTATTTCCAAAAACTTGGTCACCCTTTCTTAATAAATGAAATGGTTTATAAGAATAAATCACAACATTACAAGGGGTTCCAAAGTTTACAGAATTACACACATCTTGATACCAACCACCAGTTATTAAACATCTTACATAAAGTGGGGTTGGAGTTAGAGTCGGGGTAGGAGTGTATGTTGGTGTTGGTGTTGGAGTATGAACTGTTGGTGTCGGAGTAAGCGTCGGAGTAACTGAAGGGGTGAGTGTTGCTGTTGGTGTTGCCGAAGGACACGGTCCAATAATTTCAATAGTCAAAGGTGAACTATATTCTTCCTGTATCAAATTTTCGGCACAAACATATGCTCTATCCAATGGATTTAAAGGAGAAACACTGATTATACCTCCCGTACATCCAGTCCATCTATAATACCCCTCTTCAACGCTGTTATAATTGGTAATTTCGTAGTAGTTACACGCCATAACTATAAATAGAATGGGTATATAAAAAAAAAGGGGAAGCCGTCGCTTCCCCGAATCTCCGTCGAGATAATTTTGGTCTAATTTTTTTGAACTAAGGGCGAAAGACCGATAAACCCGTGGGAGTGGACAACTCCTGTTTTGTACACATGTCTCAAAACATTCAAGAAAAAGACGTAGTTGTTAGTTTATTGAGGATAAAACTGGATTGACCTTTCCACGTAAACCTCCCGTGTTTTGATTGACCTTCAATTTTCTAATTTATAGAGCGGAGAAGAAAATAGGTCGGGTGAGTATGGGGAACCACCACAAGAAAACCATTCCGCTGTCCATTTGTTTTACAAAGATAAGAAAGATTTTAATGCCTTCCAAATCTTTTCAAAAAATTCAGATAAAAATCTGAAAATTTCGTGGTTGGGAGTGGAGTCGAACCACTGGCACACGGTGTTCACCCGCTGCTCTACCATAAACCCCGAAGAGTTACTGAGCTACCTCAACCAATTGTCTTACAAAGATATGTTATCTTGTTCAGACTATCAAATTTTGTAAGAACTTTTTTTGTTCGAAGACCGAGTATCTTTCATCGCCTGTAAGTTCCGAACTGAATACAAAACTAATAACTAATTTTTATTCCGTCAAATTTTTTTTGATATTTATTTTTATGAAAAAATTATTAATAGTAACCCTTTTTTGTCTGAGTTCAGTTATCTCATATTCACAAGACACTGTTAGAATTAAACATACAAATTACAGTACGGTTTTCTCAAAATCTAAAAAGTATCCTTTGGTGGTTGAATGGTGGGTTACAAAAAATATGGTTACCTGTCCAACTCCGTTGAAAAGAAAAGACAACTTCAAGCCTGACCCAAAACTATTTCAATATACTGATTTATCAAAAGATTATGTGGGAAGTGGTTTCGACAGAGGACATATGATGCCAGCGGCAGATAACTTATGCCAAACTCAACAGGTTCAGGATGAGTGTTTTTATTTTTCAAACATGGCAGCACAATATCATAGTTTGAATGCTGGTGATTGGAAGTCTTTGGAAACTTTCGTTAGAGAGGAAGCCAAGAAAAGTGATTCAATTCGTGTGTGGTGTGGTAATATTGGTGAAATCAAAAAGATTGGTTCTGTATCTGTACCAAAATATTGTTGGAAAGTAATTTACATCAAGAAAGAAAATATTTGGAAATCATTCCTATTTGAAAACAACACTTCAAAACCTGATGGGTTTCAAAACAACAAAGTCGAGATTTCTGAGATTGAAAAAATGACGGGTCTAAAATTTAAGAATTAGAAACTCCGTCGAGATATTTTTTTATTGTTCTTCTGATTTTTTGTTCTCCTAAAGAAACCCATTCGTCTTCAATAATCTGAAATATTTTACCAACAAGGTACTTCTTGTTATTCAACAAAGGTCTAGTCTTATCTTCAATTTGAATAAATTTTGCAGGTTGTTTCATCCAATCAAAGTTAATTTCGTGAGTGGGAAAATGTCTTTTGAGATAAGTTAATAACTCATCTGAGGTGTCCTCAACATATTTCGATAAAATATCTTTTCTTTCTTCCTCTGTGATACGCATATTCATAAATATAGTTCTATTTATTTGAAAAATCTAACTATGGCAAAAGCAAAAGGTGGTGCAAGTGTATCAAGAAAAATTTCCTTCGGTAAAAGAAAAGGAGGAGTTGCAAAGAAATCTTATAACAAACACAATCCAAGACCAAAAGCTTATAGAGGACAAGGACGTTAACTTCAGTTCTCTCATAAATTAGTTATAATTTTTATCATGTTAGATAAGAAAAGAAGACTTTTTCGCCTAATAGAATCATACATCAATGATTATCAAAAAGACGCTGTGGAGGAAATGTATGGTGTTGGTACAAAAATAAAAATCCACAATATGGCTGAGTCTCAAGCTAGAAAATCAATCTTATTCGAAGCAATAATAATTTTGGGGAACACAATTACCGAACAAGTGATGGACAGGAAATTGGCAGATGTATTGATTCAAGACGCAGTTGTCTATTTTTTTCCTGACCAATCTATTAAAACTTATGTGAGATGGGATGTTTAGAGAGCTCTTTTTCTCATTTCATCTATTAACTCGCTATTTTCTTTTTGTAAAAACTCTACTTTAACAGTAAGTGCAGAAACCTTTTCTGTTAGTAAGAGGATGGTACTTCTCATATCATCTTTTTCTCTAGAGCTTTCTTGTAATAAAGCTTCTAATTTCGCAATTCTGTCTCTACAGTCATGGCGAATAAATTCTTCATCTCTTTCTTTTCTCATTGCTCTTTTTTCATAGAATCTCCACGCACTTGCGGAACCTAAAACTGTAATCACGGTAATAAGAACCGTCCAAACTGAATCATTCGTCATAAAAGGGAGTTATTTTTTATACTTTTATAAATACAAAAAAGTCAAGAAAAGAATTTTTTTTCTTAAAAGAATTTCTGGGCCGAGGGAAATAATTATTATTCTTATAGAATAATAATAAAAGTTATAAAAAATAAAAAAACTAGTAATACTAGTTCTAGGCGATTTCAAACGAAATCGACACAACACTCTAAATTCAAAAGACTTTCCAAAAGATTAGTAACTTCGTTAATTGTAAAATTTGACTCCAAGTAAGGAGAACCCGATTTGTTTTCGATGGACAAAAAAATTGTGTGAGAATCGGGTAACCATTGGTCACTATTTTGGTCATATTTCTGTGTTGGCAGTACAATCACCTCTCTGATTTTTAAACTATCCCCATAAGAAAGTTCAAATGAGGATTCCACCAATCTCTTTATTCGTTTAATTTTGTCCACGTCATATCAGAATTTAAAACGACTGAGTATAAGTATTTTTTATTCCATTCTTTGGGTCCAATTATAGAAAGTGTTCGTCCACCATCATCGTCTTCATATAAGTGATATATCTCCCCTATAATCGGTTCAAATTTGTATCTTGACTCGTAGACCTCTTGCTGTAAAAGAATTGAATTTTGGAGGGTTTCTGCATCTTTAACGAGCTCTTGGTATCGTCTCTTGATAACCCTATCCACTTTGATTATCCCCTGTTTTTTAAATGCCGTCAAATCGGTAGGTTCAATCTTAGGTGCACCCACATGAGTAGGATATGGAATACTCATTGGTTGTAAATTAACCTTATCTATGTGGGATTGTGTGGACATAAAAAAAATGTCCCAATTGGGACATTATAATATTAAAAAATTATTTTAAAAAAGACAATTACTGCCCTTTAATCATTCCTATACCGTGTTTTAGAAATTCCTTAGCTCTTGGTGAAACGTGTTGCATCGCATAAACTTTTTCGATGTCTTTAACTAATTCTTCACCATGTTCATTTTCCTTGTAAAGTTCTATGATTTTATCCATGGCCTTAGAACACTCTTTTTTTGTTTCGTCAAAATAATTGTAAGGTTTGAAAGACTTGATGTGGTTCATGATTTCATAAGCTAAATGCTCACCACCATCAGAAACCTTCGGGTGTAATCTTAAAGTCTTTAAAAGCTCAAGTTTATCAACTAAACCTCTGATACCATTCTTTCTTAGTCTAACACCCTCAATGTAATCATCATCTTCGTCGTCACCAACAATTTCTTCTAACGATTTAGTATTTCCTGCGTGGCAGAATTTTCTGTCCTCTGATTTTTCAGCTTCGTTGACCTGATATATTTTTCTGATTCTCTGTTTTTCGTCCTCAGTTATAATAAATCTATTACCCATGTCTATAAATACTGCGATATTTACAAAATTTTTTAATCAAACGTATTGTGTATAAACGAAATTTTATCCCCGTCTGATAATAATTCTTTAGTAAATGAAAACGGGTCATAGTCAAACTTGTAAAAACAAGGTTTGAAAAATTCGTAGACTAATTTTGCGCTTTTAACATCATAAGCATCTTGGAATGAATGGTACCTTTCGTTTTTGAAGGAATTGTCCTTTAATAAATCATTAATTCGTTCTATTTCACCTTCTTCTTTGGAAATAAAAGGAAGTTTTATCAAATCTTCTTTTAAATTTTCCATTTTGATAAAATAATCAACGTCTTGCTTTTCGAATGTCCATTTTTGAAAAAAATTATTAACGTCGTCGTAACGTGGACTTAAAAAAACGTAAAAACCTAACGACCAAAAATTTTCAGCAACCCAAATTGAAAATTTTTCTTTGAAATCCTTGATATTTCTCAAAATAGGTTTTTCTAAATAGAATTTTTGATAACATGCGAAAACTCTATCATAAGGATTTCTAATATTTGTGATTATATTGAAGTTTGAGTATTGTTCAGACAACTTATTTTCGTGAGAATGGACTGTTTGTCTAAAATCCAACAATTTGTAGTCATTCTTCTTAGTTACTGAGAAGAAATTATAATTTTCAAAGATTTTTTTAGTAATTGAACTACCAGTCCTTTCAGGTGCAAGCCAAATTACTCTGTTTTCTAAAGAAATGTTCATATTTTAATGAAATTATTAACATTTTGGATTGTGTAAACAGAATCATACCTGTCTTCACAAAAATCCCAAAGTGTTTTGAATTTCAAGTAGGGATGCTTACGAGATTTTGACCATTTTTTTGCGGTTTTGAAATCATCAACAGTCCAAGATAGTTTTCTTGTTGGAGTTTGGACAAATAAACTCCTGAATTTCAAAAATAATTCAAAAAGAGTAATTCTAATCCTATAAATAAAGTTTCGAAGTTTCATTGAAGATTTGTTTTGCAATTATTTCTAATCTATCAATTTCTTTTTGGTCTTTTTCTGATACCTCAAAGTTTTTCGCTTTAATTTGTCTGATTTCTTCCTGAACCTTTTGATATTGGTAGAGATATCTGTTATATAGTTCGGCTTTTTGTTCGTTTGTAAGTCTTTGCATGATGATGTTTTTGAAAAAATAAAAAAAAGGAACAAAATGTAAATTATGTTCCTTCTTTGGTTGTGTTGTAGATTGAATTTAATTCATCCACAACGGAGAATATTTTATTTTTGGTGTCTTGTTTGATTTTTTTTCCTACCTTGAATAGATAATTTAGTTCTTTCAACTTATTCATGATTTCATCCAAAGAATCTTCCAAATTTTCATTACCAGCACTTGTGTCGTAATGGACAGGTTGAACATAAATGTCCAAATCCATAGCCGCACTGTTAGAACCTGTTTCTAATAACCTTCGATATTGCTTTTCAGTAATTAGAATTGTTCTCACAAAATTTAAACGTTAGATAAAGTCACATTAATGACTGTAGACGAGTTTAAAGAAGCCCAATCCAGTAATTTATCTTCAGAATTTGCAGATACTTCAATACCAGAACCGAAACTGTGGTCTCCCTTCAGTTTATTTCCACCGATATTTTCTAAATTTAAATAAACACCATCATTTACTCTGAATATAACTTTGAAAAGACCCAAAAAAGCGCCACAACTTTCATCAGAATAGACATTGAAAATTTTGTCTTCAGTAACATCGAGTAATTGTACGGTTACATCTTCAGTTACACCTGATGGTTTATGAACATAAGAGTCGTTCAAAAGTTTTATGAATTTGTTTGATTCATTTCTAATGTTAAGAGTTGCCATAGTTTTGATTTTCTTAATAAATAGTCTAATTTTTCTTAAGAAATATTTATTGGTATGAAAAATATATTTTTACTAATCGTTTTAATACCTGTGTTGAGTTTTTCACAAACTTCAACATGGAGGACAAACCCACCAACATCAAATCCAAGCTCTAATTCATCATCTTCACCGAGAGTAACCACAAACACTCCCTCTGTTAGTACTTGGAGAAATTCTGAACCAAAAGAATTCAATAAACCAAGAACTAATAATACAGTCATCGTTAGAGACCCATGGTTTGATATGGGATGGAATAGATGGGGAATGTTCGGAGGACCACAATTCGGATGGAACAGTTATTTACCGACTTGGTATTTGAATGATTGGGGTTATAGACAACCAGCAAGAGTGTACTACTATAATAATGGGAAGACAGACACTATCAGGGGTAAGAGACCGATAGTGAGTTTCGGTTTACATCACACAACGAACAATCAAATGGGTGCTTTTTTCACAATTGGAAATAAAGGTTATTTCGTTTTTGATTTCAATACAACATATAAAAGAGACCGTTCTACATTTTTTCCTTATGGAACCATAAACCAAGTTGATTTCCCCTTAATTTCTGACTTGGTGAAAGAAAACAGTTTTTATTTCGGTGCAGGAAAAAGAATAAAGAGATTTGGTTTACATGCTATGGTTGGATTTGCAAATGAGAAAATATTATGGAGAGGAAAAGACGACATTGGTGAAATAACTTTCCCAAAATCTCAACAAAGGTTTGTTACGTTTAAGTTTGGTGCACTTAAAGATTTGAAAAACTTCACTTTGAAGGCAGACTACGACCCAGTTATAAATTACGGACAGTTAGGTGTTGGTCTAAATTTCTAAAAATGATTACAGTTTCCGAAACAGCAGCAGAAAAAGTCAAATCTTTAATTGAAGAGAGTGGGTACAAAACTCCATACTTACGTGTTGCCGTGAAAGGAGGTGGATGTAGTGGTTTGTCCTACGATTTATCATTTGATTCAGACCAAAATCCAACCGATACACTCTCAGAAGATAAGGGTGTTAAAATATTAGTAGACAACAAATCCCTTCTTTATCTATTCGGAACAGAACTTCAGTTTTCTGATGGTTTGAATGGTAAAGGTTTTGAATTTATCAATCCTAATGCTAGTCGAACCTGTGGATGTGGTGAAAGTTTTGCGGTCTAACTTTATTCTTTTTATTTAGGTATTTATAAAACAGTAATATGAAGAAAAATATAATAGAAGCTGTTGGTGTACCCGCAAACATTCACGAGACATCCGAAAAAATATACAAGAAAGTATTCAATTGGGTTAAAAACCTCAAAGAAGAGGATTTGGAACCAGGTGTAGGTGCCCAAAAAGATTTTAGAGGACAGTTTCAGATTGCCGACTATCCATTTTCAACAGTGAGGGTAAAACTTGGTGTGGAGCCTCACAAAAAAATTACCGAACCTGAATTGATGTCCATGAGTGTACAAACTCAATCGAAGAAAACTCCTGATTTCAAACTTCAGACAATCAAAAGTAAGACAATCAACATCCTCGTTCTGATTCTCGTTCCAAAAGGTTGGGATTACAGTGAATTACCTTCTTTTTTTGAAAAGAACAAGAATGAAATAATAGAAAATTTCAGTCATGAATTGAAACACGCTTACGACCATCATAAGAAAGAATATGATAGTATGGAAACTAGAGCAATTTATCAAGGTGCCGTTGGTTCGGGTATAGGAATTGACGCTGTTGATAGATTTATTCATGATATCTACTTCACTTCCGCTAATGAAAATTTAGTAAGACCAAGTGAAGTCTTAAGTGCGATTAAAGCCAACAAAATTTCACAAAAAGATTTTTTAAATTTCTTAACAAATCACACAACTTATCAAAATTTTAAAAGAATACAGAATTTCAATTTTGAACAGTTTACTCAAGAAATTCTCTCCAAACCAAAACAGGTAGATAAATTCTTAAAAAAACTTGGTCTGGACCCAACTACGATGAGGGACAAAACCAAAGTTAGAAGAGTGTTAGAAGCGACGTACAATTACATTGTTAACACTACAATTTCTAACTATAGTGATATGTTAAAACAGTCAATTTTAGACGAACTCATAGGATTCCAAGGAGAACAACAAGTCATGTTTACTAATTTCATAAAAAAGGTAACAAGGTTCAAGAAACCTGAAGATTTTTACAAATATTATGAAAAACAATTCAAATATGTTGCGGATGAAATGATTAGAAAAATTTCTAAAGTATATTCTTTAGTTGATAAGTAAGTAATCTTGAACAAAAACTTTACCCTTTCCATTTTTCAAATTAAGATACTTTTTAGTAAATCCGTAAGTGAATCCGTATCTGTTGTTGAACTCTAAAAGTCCTTTTTTCTTTTTCAAAAAGTCAGAAATATAATATTCCTGTGAGCCTCCCCTTCTATGAATTGTTCTTAAAGGTAAGTCAAAGTTTTTTTCAAACCACTCACCAATTAAATTAGATAATTCTTTTGATTCTAATGAAAATAAGCTTTTATAGGGTTTGAAAAATGTTTGATTATAATGTAATTCCCCATTAGAAGTGGCTTTTAAAAACCATTCACGAGTATCTTCTTCGATAATCCAAAAATCACTTTCGTTAGTAAAAATTTGTTTCTCGGCAATGTCTTCAGCCAGCTTATTGAAAACAAACTTTTTCAAATTTGGATGAATTATAGGCATATTTTTAGTTGTCGACGGTTTTGACTTGTTCATCAAAATTGCGGATAAACCATTTTCTAAATGGTTCCTTCCATTTATCACCGAAATATCCGTTCAAAATATTTTCATATTTGTACTCTACTGTTACCGTAGGACAAATATCTCTTGCATGACTATCGGGATTGAAATATTCACAATCATACCATCTAAAACAAGTATCATCGTTTTCATAATCCCCAATGTAAAACTCCATCCTCGTTAAATCATCACCCTCTTCACCTGTCTCGTCATCATATTCATAGGGTACAGTGTAGTGAATATTATCCACATCAAAAAGCACATCCAAATAATTGGTTATTGTCTTTTCTAATTTGGATTCAGAAATTATGTACTTCATTACGCTACGTTGGAATCTGGTTTCTTGATTGATGCAATAATCGGTTGTCCCATACTTTTAACTTGTGATGCAATTTGGGATACCATTTGTTCATACTTTTTTCCTGAGGCGTACCTATTTCCGTTTTTGTTTACGAAATTATCTAACAAATCAGATGCTGTTTTGTCCCCAACCAAATAATTTTTAGCAATCAAATCATAATAAGTTTGAATTCCACTTTGTACTGAATTGTGTTGAACATTTGCTCCCGAATCAGTGTTCCCAACATTATACGGGTTTTTAGTTCTGATTGGTCTTGACGTAGGGTCTTTTGAAAATCCTCCTTCAGCTGCAAGTTGTCCAAGTGATAATTCAACAGGAACATATTTTCCAAACTTGTTTTGTGAGTTTTTAGCTGCGTCAGCTAACATTGAGCCTGTTATACCCAAAAGATTTGACGACCTTGAAGAAATAAAATCATTGGCAATTTTTTCATAAGCCTTGTAATCTTCAGGATTATTCATATCTAATTGAGGAAATTCACCAGCAGTATTTGATGAAGATTTAGTCTCTGTTTCCGAATTGTCTTTGGAATCTCCTTTATCTACTTTCATATCTTTCAGTATGTCTCCGATAACATCTTTACCTTGACCACCAAAAACATTTCTGACTAACAAATCAGTGAATTCTACCTCTGAAATTAATATTTTATATTTTTTTCCCATACAAATAAATACAACAAAAAACCCTCTTTTTAGAGGGTTTTTTTTATTCCAATACTTCGGTCAAAAAATATCTTAAGTTATACCCTTCAGAAACATTAATAATTGAAATTACCGCTGTTCTTGATTCCTTATGTGTAAGAACATCAATCTTTACCATTTGGTCCTCTCTTAAATCCTTCGCGGTGTACCTATAACCTGAAAGACTTTTGGTATTCATCTCTTCTTTACTATTTTCATAAACTTTAAACATCGATGGTTTTTTAGCTTGAAAACTTATGAATTGAGGTTCAACGACTACAGTGATGTTAACATCAGAATTTTTTTGATATAACTCCCACGATTTGTTGACGTTGTCGTAAGTGTACATCTCAGTTAGAGTTGCTTTGTAGTAGGTCTGTGCTGATAATATCAAACAAGATACTATCAAAGTGAGAGTTAAAAGTAATTTTTTCATTTTTATTAAATTATGGTGATTGAATTTATTTTGTCTCCAGCTTGAATACTATCAATAATGTCGACACCTTCCATCACTTTTCCAAAACAGGTGTGGTTTCTATCTAAATGTTGTGTATTTTGTCGGTTGTGGCAGATAAAAAATTGAGAACCACCAGTATTTCTCCCTGCGTGTGCCATTGATAAAACTCCTCTATCATGGAATTGATTTGGTTTATCTACTTCACATGGGATTTGATACCCAGGTCCACCCGTTCCCGTACCGAGAGGGCATCCCCCTTGAATTACGAATCCAGGAATAACCCTGTGAAAGTTTAATCCATCATAGAATTTCTTTTCGATTAACTCTATAAAGTTTTTTACTGTTACTGGTGTTGCGTCATCATATAAGTCCGCAATCATATCACCTTTGTCTGTTGAAATTTTTACTTTAGTCATAATTTAAAAAATATATGCTCTTTTTTTCAAAACATCAACATCTGGTTTTGGATTTGGGGCACTTTCCCATTCAACTATAAAAAGTTGATTCATAAAATAATCAAATTTGACTTTATCTATGGAGAGATATTGTAATGCAGAATATAACTCTTGTGTTATAGTGTTATTGAATTCTCTTATAACAACTCCAGTCATCTTTTTTTCCAAAAAGAAATCCTTTTTAGTGGAGTAGATTTGGATGGAACCTAAAATGTTACCATCAACGTGAAACGGAGATATGATTGTGGGTCCAATTTTTATGCCCCCAACAGAGAAAAATTTTTCAAATAATGGATTCATATAAAATCCAATTTAAAAATAAATTTTTATTTTCTCAAGTGATTAAAATTGAATTCAATTACCGATTTTTCGGGTAGGGGCTCATGGTATCTGTATCTCGGTCCGATAAATTCTCTAAAATCACCTTTTAGTTTTTTTGTTATAGACTTTTCAACTCTTTCTTTAGTTACACCTTCCATTTCTCCTTTCAGATAATTTTCAGGTGTTTTTACTCCTTTATAAGTCATCGTGTCTAACTTAAGAACGTCTACAACATCAACATTTATAATAACTTTGTCTCCTGTATCATCTATGGAGTTAATTCTGTATTTCGCTTTAAACCCTTGTTGGTCATCTTGCGGCTCTCCCCAAGTGTATCTACTCTGAGTAAGGGTTGCAAGTCTCTTGTTTTGTAATTCTTGTTCTTTTGATTTTAAAGATTTTCTTTTGTGTTTGATAATGTCTTCGTGAGTTGCACCCATTTCTAACATTTCCATCTCTTTTCTTGTTACAATATAAACTCTATCATCCAAAACATCACTCCACTCAACAGGGTTTGAATTTCTCATTTGACGACCTGTAGAAGATGAGTAGTGTTCAAATATCTCATACCATCTATCGTTTTTAAAAATGTAAATTGGATACCATCTGTATGATTTTACAACATAATATGGAACCCCTTTGGCATCTTTCGACCAGTATCCCTCTAAGTTTGAACCTTTGAATGGTAGTTGAGCAACTGTATATAAATCGGCTTGAGTATTAGGAGTTGTTTTCCCTTTCATTTCCCTTGGGTCAACAAAGTTTTCTTTTGTTATCGAACTATAATCACCGTCTTTTCTATAATTCAAAAGATATAATTCGAGAAGATATAACTCATGACCTTTAGGTAAATTCATATAGTCCGTTAGACTTTTGATTAAGTCCAAAAGTTGTGCACGTGTTTTTTTGGTTTTTTTCTCTTCATTTAGAAAACGGAATAACTTTACAATACGAGGTTCAATGACTTTCTCGTCTTGTTCAAAGATGAACCTATATTTTTTTAATGAATCAATCAATCCCATATCCAATTTACATTTATCCTTTACATTTTTCTGTTGCCATGTCCGACAAAACCTTTGAATAATATTTTACGTTTCCCTTCAAGAAAGCACCGTCAGTTGGTAAAGTACTGCAATTTGCAGTCAAATTGAAATCAACATTCCCCTTCAAAGCAACATCAAGTTTACCACCATTGTTAGTCATAGATTTGAATCGGTATGATGCATACCTATTTCTCAATTCTTTGTCGGTAAATAATTCCACTGTTTGACCTACTTGTCCTGCGGTTGCAGCTGCAACTTGGTCTGTCTCACTTCCAGCAACTTTCGAAATGTCCCCATAAGATGCCGCTTTAGTTATGGTTGCACCACTTGTTTGAGCTGTTGTGGCTTCTTCTTCTTGTTCAGAAATTAGTTTGATTAATCTCTTGTATTGAGATTCTTTGATTGTATATCTCATAGTTGGTATTTTTTTAGAACGAGATGATTTTCGGCAATTCTTTTTGCCGTTTTTATTCCCGATTTCCTACTTCTCATCGGTCTTGGTTTTTTTGATTTCTTAGCCATTTTAAATTTCTATTGATATTTTATTATCAGGTAATCCCATTTTCGAAAAATATCCTTTGACCTTATCTTTAAGAAGTTGTCTATTTTGATATGATGGATAACCCTTAAAAACGAATTTCATATGAGCACCTTTTGTACTTGGTTCGAACCTTATGCTTTTTAAATCTCTTGCTTCAGGGAAAGAACGAATTTCTTTTTTAATCACTTTGTTCAAAACGTCTTTAACCCACGACTCTAAACCAACAAGTTTTGGTTCCTTTACATCTATATTTAATTCTCCGTGGGCAGGATTACCTAATTCCAATCCTAAAAAATTTTGTAAAAAACTTTCTATCTTTCTTTGAATATTATGTGTACTAATAGAATTTGTGTTTGGGGACATCAGCATTGTTGCAAATGGAACATCAATAAATACCTTTACAAATTTCGGGTCATTCTCCTCAAATCTTACAGAAGCGTAGTCGGGCAATTCAAGTTGTTCAATTATTTCAGGAAGTACTCTTTTGTATTTTTCTGTGAATTTTTCTTCAGAATATAAGCTGGGTAATTGATAACCACCTCTACTTACAATAGTTTTTACAATTCTATCAATGTCCCACTTACTTATTTCATAATTATTGTAATCATCCATATTACGATAATCACTACCAGTCATGTCTTGGAGGAATGGTTTAGAATATTTTTTTATCAAAAATCCAAAAGGATACGACCAAAATTTTTCAGGAGTGTTTTTTCTAATCCAATCCATGTAGATGTGGACGAAGGCAGCCATATAATCAAGTTCATCATACTCAAGTTTTGCTTGTTCTACAATGTTCTTAATTACTGAAATTAATTCTGATTCTTTTAAAAATATCTTGGACGCCATATAGAATAAATATGAAGAAATTTAATCTTCTTCTCCACAGGTGTCCCTATAAAGTTCCAATAGTTCAAACCCAAATAATTCTTTAATATAATCGTAAATGAAACTATAAATTTCGTCGTAATCTTCACCCAACGATAAGTTTTCATCTACAGTCAAAAAGTCGTCACAAGCCCAAGAAATTATATTATCCGCATATTCAAATTCATCACTAAAATCTGAACAAGGTGTGGGCTGTTGTTGAATTGATTGGTCAACAAATGTTTTGAGATTATTTTCTCCTATTCTTCTTTTTAACCACAATGGTATTGAATTCATATCTATCTGTCGTTGTATTGTAAGTCCGTAGTTTTAGCAATATATTTCGCCAAACCTTTTGCATTCAAATCTTCGGTAAATTTACCAAGCCCTCTTTCAATTACCGTCTCTAGTGCTTGCTTACCTCCATATTTTGAAATGGCAACTGGTAAATTTGACTCAGTGGCCTGACCCAGTTTGGTTACAACACCATTAAACCATTTATCTGCATTTTGTGCTAATACTTTTTCAAGTTCAACGGCTTCATCTCCACCCTTAGCTATCACACTATATACATTAATGCCTTTCAATCGTGATGAAGCTGAAGGTAAAACCGCAAAAAGTACACTCAACCCTGCTTGTGCATATTGACCTTTTTCATATTGATTGATTGCATTATATAGATTATAACCAATGTTCACAACACGAGCAACAGGACCAACAACAGGGAGTATAGAGGCTACAAGCAATCCGAAACCAATCCAATCAAAACCTTCTTCTTCAGGTGGTTGAGCAGCAAGATACCACCCGAAAGCATCTTTAATTTTTAATATTTCATCTCCTATTTGTCTCGTTACCTGCATTTTAGCTTCCTGAGCTTGTTTGTCCGTCATTTGAGCAATTGTGTCGGATTTTGCAGCACCTTTCATTTGTTGTCTACCTCTTGTTACTGCGTTCGTTTTCATTTTCGCTTCGGATTCTTTATATGCCAAAGCCCCCTCAAGGGTTTTCTTCTGTTCTTGAGAAAGACCTAAAGGGTATTCAGGTGAAAAATACGGATTGATAAGTGGCATAGAATATTTATAACCACCCTCAGGGTACATCCCAGATGGTTTTTTTTGTGTTTGTTGTTTTTTTTGATTTTCTTTCTCCCATTCCAACGCTTTTGGATAATCAGGAGGGTAATATCCTCGTGGGACATCTCTCCAATTATCCACATTCGCAAGTGATTTGACCTCCCACTGTCTTCCGTTATAATAATATTTGTTTGTTTGTGGAGGTAGAGGGTTTCTGTATTTACCTTGGGTACTTCTATCATTTCTTCCCATAGGTTCGTTAAATGCCGAATAATTTTTTTCTTCTGATTTCCAATCACCTGGCAAAGTCATATTAAGGAAACGTCCAACTGGGTCTATTTGTCCCTGTTCTGATAACATTCTTTTCCTTACCCTTAATAACTGTGATTCTGTGATTAGAACTTTCATAAAATATAAATACCTAAAGAACCATGTATCGAATACTTCTTGAAAATAATTCGGGAAATCCAAAAACTGAAATAATCTGTCGAATTGTTTCTGTGTGTTTATCTAAAAGTGAGTCCATATCGAAATCATACTTTCTTTTCACTTTTGCAGGAACTGATAACATTATTGTTACAATTGAAGGTCTTCCTCCCATGGTTAAATGGTCAATCATAAAATCGAAATCTATAATTTCTCCTTCAGTGGCGTCTTGGACTGCTTTAGAAATTTTCTCCCTATTCTTCAATAAATCGTCAAAAGTGTTCATGATTAGCCGTTGGTTTTTGCATTTAGTGTTCCACCAGCATCAAATGTACTAAACTTGAGTCCAGCATATTGAGCTAACTCAACCATTTTCGCTCTCAAATTATTAAAATAGAGTTCGCCATAACATTTATCCACCATTTCTTTGTTAATCGGACCACCATCCCACCCATTTTCCACCAAAGGGGTTTTATCTATAATAACATCACAATCATAATCAATAAAGTTCTCATTCATAGAGTATGGTCCCATTTTTCTTTTTACTAAAACTTCAAAAACTTTGTTTGTTTTGAATTCGAGAACATGTGGATATGAAAGGGGCATGAGATTATCCCAAACCTTACTCAAAGGTTTGGTATAGTCATTAATTATGTTATCGGGATTATAGTCAGCACTCCAACTCATGACTATAAATATAAAAAAAATTGGAACAGGGAAATTATTGTCCTGCTAACCTTTGTGACGCGTTTACAGTTCTTTGTGCTAACTTATTAGCTTTTTCAAGGGGGTTATAATCTCCCCTTGCAGCGTCCACTGAGTAATCAACAACATTATAAGCACCTGACGCAAGTTTGTTAGTATGACTTGCAAGTTTTGTCGAATTCAAATAAAGTGCGTAAGCGTCTCCCATCTTAGTCCCCATTTTTTGGTCTAAAAATCCCAAGGCTTCTGCGGTTGGTTTTTCTCTGAGGTACTCGTTAGCATATTTTTCAGCTAATTTAATTTCGGCTTTAGTAATTCCGTTTCCAACTGCTTTAGCAATTTCCTCTTCTGATTTTTGGGCAAGTTGAGTAAAGACTGCGGCTTCAAATTTGGATGTTAAAGGTACTCCAGCTCTAACCAATACTTTAGCAACTGGTGCTGCGATAAGAGCGGCTAACTGTGCCGCCATATCTTTGAAGAAAGTTACCACCTTTCCTAATAAACCAGCAACCCATGTGATTCCCATTTTATCTGCCATAAATTTCGCAGCTGTTCCGAGCCATGAAGATAATTTTGACGCACCTCCACTTATCACACCTAAAACAGGTTTGATTGCCTGACCTACTCCAGTTGCCATAAATTTTTGTAACACACCAGTTATACTCGTTCCTACAGTACCTACCAATTTTCCCAGAGCTTTACCTAATGTTCCTGCGGTTAACAAACAAATTAAGTCAATTATTAGATTGGCTAAGGACCCTGGTGCACTGTTCACAAAGTATTGATAAGCGTCATAAAGAGCCATTATACCCCAAGCAACTTCGTTTGCAATTGCACCTACACCTGTGAATGATAACGCAACTTGTATGGCTGTTCCCACCATACTCATCAAGGCTTTTCTTAGATTTTCAAAAACGACACCGAGACCATTTTTTTTAATATAATCAACCGCACTTGCTAATTGATTTGCAACATATGCACCTGCTTGTTTTGTTGCGTCCCAAGCTTGTCCTGCAACTTGCTTTGTTTTATCCCATGCAGCACCTACAGTTTGTGCCGCACTATTATATGCACTTGACGCAGCATCACTAACAGTACTTACAACATTACCGATATATTCTTGTGGATTCCACCACTGTTCAGTTATTATACCGTTATCAAATAGAAGAGACTTAACTAAGAAATTATTAAATTTGTCGAGTTGGTCTGAGTAACTTACTTCAGATTCTGTGATAACATTTTTGAAATTACCAAGATAGGTTTCCGAAATCACTTGGTTATGAGAAAAAAGCCCTACGACGTATTTGTTTTGGTACTTTTTGATATAATCAGCTCTCTTGTGACTTTCAATCATAGATAAACTATGAAGATGAACCTGCTTTTGAAAATTAAGTTCATCTATAAATTGATTGATAAGATTTGGTATTGATGACGAATCCTTTTTTTCTCTATATCTCTTAGGCACAAAAGATTCGTGCATAGATAAAATTCTACTTCTTTCAGATTCAGATATAATCATTGAATTTCTCATACGTTATAAATACCTTTATCTTATCTAAATTTAACTATCGAGCCGTATCCTCCACCAGCATTAGTTTTTCCTGAGTTATCTCCTCCTTCCTCTCCACCCATATCTTCATCATCTGAAGGTTCTATGTTACCTATTTTAATTTTATTCAAATCCATCGAACCTCCACATTTCAAAGTGCCATCATCATTTATAAATTCTCTGATGTTATGTCCTTTTTCTACTCCGATATGTAAATGGTCATAAGAACTTCCTGGGAAATCCATTATGAACCCTAAAAGTTGACCACATTCAACTTTATCACCCTTCTTAACTTGACCATCTTTCAGGTGGGTATAATATACATCAGGAAGGTCTCCATCACTTTTTACTGTGAAACCTAACCCAAATAATTTCTTACCATTTTTTTTGATAACTTTTGGACCATAGTCATTATAGGTAATTACTGTACCTGGTGCAACTGCATAAACAGGGTCTCCTATATCGGCTTTGATATCCCAAGCGTTATTACTCTGCCAACCTGATTGACCAGCGTGAGCTCCATCTCTTGGTATTTTAACATTATTATCACCCAATATTTTATCTGAGGCACTTGGTGCTTCTTTTAATCCAAATTTAATCAATCTGAGTAACTGTGACTCTTTTAGAATGTATTTCATAATTTAAAACGATTTTTCAAAAAATTTCTTTGCTTCATATCTAGCAAGACCTTCCAAATAATTTTCTACGTCCCTATTATTTCCGAGGTAGGCTAAAAGTCCCTCTTCAACGGCCATGACTTCATTACCTTCAGAATAAACAATCTTATCATTTCTTAATTCATAACAATGATAAGAGTCATATTCTTTTTTTCTTTTATGTTCAACTATCACTTCAACACAAACACTTTTTCTCCCGTTAGGATTCATATAAGACCTCGTAATATCAACGGATGTTTTCATACCCATCTGATTCATAAATTTTATAATTGATATTACGAAATCTCTATCCATGTATATAAATAGGTTGAAAAATATCTTTTTTTATTTCGTGAAATATAAATAAAAAACCCCATCTTTAAGATGGGGTTTGATATTATTTAGAAATAATTTTTATAATTCCCAAGCAGGATTTGTAACAATTAATTTTCCATCTTCAATTCTTGGTAAGTCTCCCAAATCATCGTAAGACGCATATTCAATATCATCTGGACTAAATTGTTGTCCTTTGAATATAACATACTCATCTTCTCTTTTTGGTGCTCTACCATAATCTGAATCTCTTCTACCTCTTCCAGATGCACCTGTAGCTCTCATACTATCTCTTGTCGCTCTATCAACGTCAGGTTTACCAAAGATATCATCAAAGAAACCTTCTTTAGTCTCTTCTTTTGTTTCTTCAATACCTCCAATTCCTCTACGCTGACCTTCGATATTACTAATTGTTGTTTTGAAAATCCATTTTAAATCATCGAGAGCGGCTTCAAATCCCATTTTATTTTTTGGACCATCAGGATTACGGTCCATCATGAATCTATACCCTAAATCCATAATTTGATTGATGTCTGCAGAATCTTTTGATTCTCTCTGTTCAGAAATAGTTCTAGATTCTTTTACTATTGTTTTAACATCACCGAGTTTTGATTTAACAAGTTTACGGAACTTTTGATTTGAAAGTTGCATTCCACCTGTATGTTGTTCACGGATAGCATTTTTTTCTTGCTCCGACATGTTATTTAATAAATGTTTCATAAATTGACTTTAATATAAATATGTTAATTAGAACCTGAATGTCTTTTTCTTGGTTCCATCTTTTCAAAATATCCTTCTTTAGTACCCTTCCAATCCCAAGGTAAGTCGTTTCTCATGTTGTAGTCTAACTGCTCGTCAGAAATTCCTTTCAATTTCTTTTTGACTTTCCATAACCAAGAAACTTCCTCGTCTTTTTTTTCTGACTTTTGCTCCTTAACCACCTTATCGATTATTTTGGTTAAATCGGCTTCTGTAAGTTTTATAACCTTTTTCATATTTTTTTATAAATAGTTTAGTTCATCCATTTATTAATGACCTTACCATCAGGTCTCACTACCGCAAAACCTGTTTTTTTCTTTGATTCTATACCAACATAAGGTAAAAACTTTTTGAAGTGATAATCAACCAAGTAATGAGGGTCTAACTCCTTATCATACAGATTATCTTCATCCATCTCGGGGTCATTCACATAAATTCGTAAAATAAAATAACCAATATCCTCAAGTTCATAAACATCAATATGGTCTACCATAGGGTAGATATCTTTGATGTTACTTTGGTTGACGTATTTTGTTAATGGTTTATTGATATATTTGGCAACTTCGTCCAATTTAGAATTTGCTATCTGATAATGTTTAACTGTAGGATATGTTATTGTTTGCTCTCTCATATTATGCCATTAAACTATCATTTGCTGGTTCATCATTCATTGCTAATGTATTATGTAAAACTTTGATTGAATTTCCTATGTCCCCTGTACAACATTCCATAGCTTTCAAGACAGCACTATTATTCGGTAGATAATCTTTCAAAGTTAGTGACTTACCATTTCTATCAACCACCAAAATAATTTCACTATCCTTAGGACCTCTAAGAACTTTAGCAGATTTTACAACATCAGTCGGGGACATATTAAACTTACTTCTTATGGTCATCAAATATGAGTATACCTCAGTATTTTTTGTTACTGACTTTAATTCTTCTTTGTTACATTTTGAACTTTTACAAAGGCTTCTGATTATATTACCTGCCACGTTTTGAGTTATATCATATAAACCATGCATTTCCTCATGTCTAATAATATCTTTTTCACTCATACCCCAACCTTTGATTCTCGAATTAATATCACTTGGAATTAAAATTGAACCAGCATATTTTGCCATATGCTCAATTCTTTTTCTTGTTGACTTAAGTTCTTTTAACCTACTAGAAATTTCAGGTGTTTTTTCATATTTTGATAATTCTTTTTCCATATCATCTATGAAGGTAGTATATTCCTGAAATTTTTCAGCAAATTCACTTCCAATATATAATGCCCCTGTATTGGTATCACCATTAATGAAATCAAATGTATTTTTATCTACATTATTAATCTTTGGTTTTTTTGATAACAAATCAAGAATTTCAATCTTAGTATAATAGTTAGGTCGAGGAATTCTGTTTTTAATATTTTGAGGTGCATTAAAAAAATTATCGAAAGAATTTGGACTAAAAAACGCAAATGTGTTTCTAATCTTCTCTTCAGGAACATCTCTAAACCAATTATATAACCAATTGTCTGAAGACTCCTGTTCGATTAATAATCGATATTGTCTTTCGGAAATAATGTATCTCATTAATAATAAATTACATTCTGTGTTTTATATACAAGATAACATCTCCGAGTCTATTCCAATCTTCGTCTTGAATGATATCTCTTAACCATGAGATAAGATAATCTTTTTTCTTCATCACTTCACCTCTCAAGTCACCAGAATAATCACTTAGTCTAACATCTTCGTCGCCAGCTAAATCTTTTTGTAAATTACGTATTTGTTCGGTACCATAACCGATTCTACGCTCGTCATCCTCTTTTATAATCCTCTTAACCAATTTTTGTAGGTCAGACTCGTTCAATTTAACAATTTTTGGCATAGTAGTTCTTTTTCAATAAATACAACAGGTAACAAAAAACCCTCCGAGTGGAGGGTTAATGTTATTCATAGGGATTTAAATAATTTCATAATCAATCTCACCATATTGGTCAAGGTCATCGTTCTCATCGTGGGTTGAACCATCGGGGTCCTCTTGAACTTTTCTATAAGCTTCACATGAAGACCTTGCCATCACTGTATGTGTCCATGATTGAACACAAGTTCTTGAAGCTTGAATTGTGTACTCGGTCTCCTCATTATCTTCCCAACCTTCCTCGTCCTCACAGTCGTCAGAAATAACATTTTTGGTTTCTTCAGGAACTCTACCAAACTTATCAATTGATTCAATCAATTTGTTTCTAAAATCAATTAGTTCTTGTAGAGAATAAAATTTGAATGCATAACTTGATGCTTTGGAACCACTAACACCAATTTCAACATATTCTTTTGAACCTTCTTCAGCACCATCATAATGATAAATGGTCAAATCAGAAGGACTATCATATTCGAGCGTTCCATTATCAACATAAAGATAATTTAGGTCCCACTCGTCAGGATTGGTCTCAACCATTTCCTTATACTCTTGTTCGAGTTCTCTAATTTGAGATAAAGCTTTTGAGAATTTTTTCTCAAAGGATTTTTTCCATTTTGCTGAATATTCTGCCATATACCTTTTTTTGAAAGTATAGACAAACAAAATTACAAATCAAATAAAAAACCCCTCACTAAGGAGGGGTTATATTTAAAATCTTTTTTCAATTACAATGTACCATATTGACCTCTTTCATCCCATTTGTCCAAACATTCATATCCTTGTTCTTCCAAATTATTTTCAGTACCTATTAGATTCACGTTCCTTAATGTACCGAAAGAACATAAATCAATACCGTCAAAGTCAGCAAAGTCACAATCTCTTAACGACAAATATGTTAAAGTAGTTGGCAAGTTTCTCAATACTTTTTTAACTTGTCTTGAACTGGCTCCCACCAATAGAACTAACCCTACCTCTTTATCAAACTGATAGTGTGGTTCATCCAACCCAAGTTCATCTTGCTCTTTAACTATTTTTTTAACCAATCTTTTCAAATCAGATTCGGTCAACTTTATAATTCTTTTCATGTAATTTCAATTTAAAATAAATATTAGGTTAGACCCCTTTTTCTGAGATGGTCAAGTTAGACCCAACTTGTACCTCACATAAGTAACAAAGACTCTTTCATATTTCAAATATCGTTTATAATCTTTAATTAAAACTGATGAACCCTTTTTTTGAAAATGATAGTCGGTCTTCAAAATTGAAGTTTTTTATAAATACTTCACCATCCAATTCTACTTTTACATTTAAGTTTGGTATGTTTTTGATTTCCATTATTGACCAATAACCTGGTGTAAATTCTTTTATTGGGTCATCATTTATTTGTACAAACATTGATGATGGGTTTTCTTTGAGGTTTCTAATAAATAAATGAAGGTACGGGTATCTATTGGATAAAAAAACCTCAACCATAAATTTAGTGAAATCTATGTTTATTTTACTATCCGAAAAATAATCTTTAGAGTGTCCCTCGGTTATTAAAAAGTTATCAATTAAATGATTGTATTTTTTATACATAAATCTTTCTAACGAAATCGTGGTTCCCTCTAAATCCGATTGGTCCAACGGGAAAAAAATATTTTCATGAAAATAATCTACTTCTCCCCCAAAAAAAATGGTTTCAAATATTCTTCTTTCCTCCAAAGTGGTTGAGAAAAAAATAGCTTTTTTATGATTCCAAAACATTTCATTTTTCAGAATTTCCATTTTTACAATGTCGTTTTCAGAAAATATACAATCTGATTCACAATAGAAAAAAAAATTATAACCCAAAGATTTTGCAAAATTTATTCCGTTCATAATGTTTTTTGAGACTGCTAGTGCATGACCTTTTATTGATATGCACTTAACGGAAAAAATATCTGTGAAAAAAAACCAAGGAGGTGAGAGTTCATTATCAATCAATTTATTTTCCTTGTCGTATAAAAAATAATCTATCTTATTCAAAATACTTTCTTTTAATGGAAGATGAGAAACCACCAAAATATCATATCCCATTGATTTCACAGAATCGATACAAGATTCCAACAAAGTAAGTTTATAATCCTTATTAGGAAAAGTGCCGATTATAAAAATGTTTTTCATAGTCCAATAATATGAAAACAAAAAATAAAATGAAATAGACTTACCCCTTTATCTGAGATGGTCACCTGAAACCTAGCTGAAACTTGATATAAGCAACAAGTGGTTTTTCCAACATATGATAATAATTCCAATACTCTGCAACATCGTGGGTTTCGGGAAGAGTTTTGTCCAAAAACGACCGTATAGATTCTCTAACGGCATAACCAACTTTTTCACCACCATCGATTTGTTTTTTTGTATGATTCACCATCTCTTCAAGTTCCTCAGGGGAAACCCTTCTTCTCAAAAAAACAGAAAGTTGTGGTTCAGTAACAATTACATTCATCACCAATAAATATCACGACCCCTTTTTCTGAGATGGTTTCTACGACGGGGGATATTCGGTCCGACGAAGTCGGTCGGGGACGGCGGTCGGAGGATTTCGGGGGAAAATACCGACGGAGTCGGTTTCGGTTTGCGAATACAGACCAAAAAGAAGAATAAAATCTCCTAATCCATATCCCACTCAAATAGTTCCCTAACAGGTAATCCTGAATTGTTTTCAAACCATTTAACAAATACAGGTTTCCATGCATCACCAAAGAGACTATTAAGTTTTTCTGAAACCCATGTTCTAACTAATAACTGTTCTCTACCTTGCCCACGATAAGCATACGCTCTTCTATCATTAATCTCAAAATCATAAAACCCGTGTTTTGCAATGTCCTTTCTATAAAAGTCATGAAGCTCAGGTCCCCAATTATAATCGGGGTGATATTCATTAGTTAGATATTCATAAATGAAATCACTAAGACGAGACTCAGATATAAGATATTTCATTAATTATAAATACCGTGACCCCCACTTCTAAAACTTGTGGGCATGACTATTCGTAATAAGTTGTTTGGCTCTATACCTAATACTCTCGTGTTTTTTATACTCACGGTCCATAATCTCCTCAATCTCATCTTGGGGGACATTTGCAGCTTCAAGAAGTCTTCTTATAATTTCAATATCAATTTTCGGTTCCATGTATTTGTTTTGTTCCTCCCATAAACTGTCTTTCAAATTCAGTGTCCTGTGAATCAATTAGTTTTTCAATATTAACTTGAATCTCTTCTTCAGAGACATTTGCTGTTCTTAATACTTCGGTTAAAACTTGAACGTCAATTTCGTTGGAGAGTTTTTTTGCGAGTAATTCTTCTACGGTCATTTGTCGTTCGTTTTCATTTTCCATATGATATACACAATTCCCATGACGACAACCAAACACGCCACACCTATTAAATTAAAAAAAATTTCACTGTCCATATTCCTCTATTTTATGTACTCCATTATTCCCCCCAAGTTCAATAACTCTATGTTCAATAAAGTCGAGTCTATCTCGATACTCCTTCCATAGTTCATGCTTATAATCCCTTCGAAACAACCAACTATCTTGTTGTGTTTCAAATTCCATTTTCTCAAGTTCATAAAGATGGGGATACATTTTCTTTGGAAATTCCATTACTCCCCATCTTTTTTATCAAACAAATACTCATGAAGTATTGTCCCCCCAAATATGAGAAGAGTTACACCAAAGAAAATTATAATTGAAAAATCCATACTACTACTTTTCACAAAGATAGATAATTTCCATAAAATTTTCCAAAAATTTTTTTTTGACTATAGGGGAGCTTTTTAAAAAGGGGGGTCGTGTTTTGGAAATATATTTCTAAAACTTTGATAATGGATATGAGTTCACTCCACCATTATGTGAAATAAGAAATATAATTACAATTTCCCACAAATAAAAAACCCCACCTATAAGTGGTGGGGTTCTTAATATTGTTTTGATAGAATTATCTTACAGGTGTTTTCGGAGTAGGTTTTGGTGCCCCACCTGTTGGTTGAGCTTTTTGTACTGCAGATTTAATTCCTGCAGCAACTGCACCTCCTGTTGGTTGAGATTTTGGTGATGATTGATTTTGTTTCATCAACAAATCTCTCAAAGGTCTCATGAATTTTTCCATTTCGGAAGATGATACATCATTATCCAAATCGTCAAAGAAACTTCCATAAGAATTTGAATATGATTTAACAACTTTACAAAACTCATCAAACGTTGGTAGTGATTTCAGAGCAGTTTCAATTCCCGCCTCATCTGTTCCCCCAAAAATCCATAAGGTTTGATATTCAATTGCATCTTTTAGTTTATCTGCAATTTGATTACTTTGTACTGTTGGTTGAACATTCGATTTATTACAAATATTAACGAATTCTTTAACTTGCTCACTTGGAAGACTATTATAATTATTCCTCCACCAATTGTACGCCAAAGTACCAAGTGCACCAGCACCTGCAACTGCGGCCGCAGCTAAGGGAACAACCTCATTAACACTTGAACGTTGTTCTTTAATAACTTTTCTCACGATTCTGTTCAAATCTGATTCAGTTAGTCTTATAATCTTTGCCATAAATTTGTTTTTATAATAAATATCTCGTTAGTAGTATATCGAACAATATGCATTGAGGATAAGTTCGTCGGGAAATTTATATTCAAACCATCTTTGGAATATTCCCTCAGTTTCAGAATCATTCAGGTTCAAATAATTTTTAACAGTTAAGTACAGTTGTTGTTTAATTCCCAAGTGGTGGTCCACAAATTCAAAGACAAGGTCTTCCTTATCATCGATAATTTCAAAGTCACCTTCTCTTGCATTCACATTGGTTGAATCAACAACATGTAGTTCCCCCACCGTATCAGTGATATACTTATCAATTATTTTTATTAGTCTACTCTCAGTGATGATGTATTCCATGTTGTTAAGCAGCTGCCGCCACTTTTTTAATATATTCAATTGTTTTGGCTTGAGATACTTCGTTGTTAGCCACATCAACAGCTGTTTGTCCTAACTTCGCAACGTCGTCACCTACGTACTTCAGAGCTTTCTGAATGAGACCACTATTTGTATCGATTGCTCTCATAACACCTAACTCAGCAACATCAGTAATTGGAGTTCCTTTTGCAATTTTAGAAGCCAATGCTGCCATACCTTTTTGACCAAGTTGTTTTACTCCAGGTATTTTTGAAGCAATTGAACCAACATATGGTAATAATGCAAATGCAGTCATGACCCCCGCAGAAATTTTGTCTCCCTCATCATAATGAAGTTTTGCATCATAAAGACTAATTCCCGAAGATACAAAGGGACCAATCAATGGAACAAAATTTGCACCAATAGAGTATATACCATTCCATTGGTGGATAAACTCAGGACTATTGATACCATATTTTGGAGGAGCTGCTTTTGGAGATAAAGTCTTACCTTTCAAATTCAGGTTAGTTGATGTACTACCACTTGTGGTTGTTTTTTGAACTGGCTTAGTTGTTGGTTGATTGGTTGGAGTCGTACCTTTAGATGCCACTTGGTTAGCAAAATTTTTCATTGCTTGAGCATTGGTTGCCGATACGTTTGTAAATGTAGGTGAAACCTTAGTTTGCTCTTTCAAGGTTTTCAATTGTCTTTCGGTAATGATGATTTTCATATTCAATAAATACCAAAATTTTCCAGAAATTTTTAAATCAAAAAACCCCCTTCTGAATTGAAGAGGGTCTTGTGTTAGAAAATATATTTTTAGAGAGGACCGAATCTTCTCATTCTTCTCGACGCTCTTCTACATTCAGGACTCGTTCTTACTCCACCTCCAATTAATTTGATTAATTTAACAACCAACATTAAAATGATAATACCTGCAAACACTTGAATGAAAACAACAGGAATTGCCATTGAACCAAGAGTAACAATTTCCATTTGTTCTCTTTGAGTTTTATTTTTGAAAATAGATTTAATCTTTTGAATAAAACCTTTTACTTCCTTAACTGAAGTTATCTTATCAATCTCCGCTTTAATTTTCTGAAGAATTGTTTTGTCCTTGTCTTCAGCGTTAGGAGGAGTTTCAATAGGACAATCATTTAATGCGAAATGTACATCCTCAGATGATACAGGTTCTTCACCAACCGTTGAGAGCTCAGTATTAATCGTGTCGATAATTTGAGATTCATCTTCCTTCAACAATCTTTTTTCCAATCTGATGTTCGCTTCTTGAATGTGTCTTATTTTACTATAACTTCTATTCATAAAAATCTTTCCAATAAATACCAAAATTTTCCAAAAATTTTTAAATGAAAAAACCCCCTTCATTTCTGAAGAGGGTCTTGTTTATAGAATATTGTTTTATTATCTCTTATCCCTTTTTGAATTCACACAATCACTAAGTTCATTGAATTCTTGGAAGAGAGTCTTTCCCCCCAATCCTTTATCAACAATGTTAGCCAATAGGGTATTCATAACATTCGTTTTTTTATTTTCCAAGTTATCCAAAAACCCTTCCATCTTATACAAGTTCTTTTCCTTGATACAGGCTTTCATATGTTTTCTAAATTCCTTAGTCTTTTCTTTCATTTCATCAGACATCTCCACTTCACCTGTGAAAAGCTTTCTTAAATTTTCATCATCAGGCATTTCCAAATCCTTTGGGTCAATCTCAATTTGGTTTTGTTCTTTAATAACCTTTTTAACGATTCTATTCAAATCAGATTCTCTTAATTTTATAATCTTTGCCATGTTTAAATGTTTTCAATAAATACCCCAAAAAAGGACAATTTTTTCCCAAAAATTTTTTTTGCGTTACTCAAGGTATTATCCCCCCCAAACTGACGTTTTGTCCTATAGTAAGGGGGGATACGGGGGGGAGGGGGCCCCTATAGGGGGGTATACTCCCATGCCAGAGGGGGGTTATGTGGATAAATAGTTATCCCCACCTCCCCTGTGGATAAATAAATTTGGTTATTTAATTATGACGTTTTGTCCTATGTACTTTTCGAGAAGACTGCATCTTCAGGGACATCCATACTCTTAAGGACATACTCCCCGACCACAAAGGTTCTATCTTTGTTTAGCTTAAGGTCCTGTGGAATGGCGGGGGACATAGAGATGGCTTTCATTGTATTTTCTATGTCGTCCTGTATTGGGGTTGTCTCATCACGTGGGACATCATATACGGTTGTGAGATAAGATGTTCTATATGAGTATGGTCCTTCGGCTTTTAGATAACCACTGAAATACACTCTCATGTAGTAGTTAAATGGCCACCCCTCCATTTGTTGTAATAGAAAGGGGTCGATGACTATGGGAAGAAAGATTAGTCCGTAGTTATTTATATCCTCATCCGAGGGGACCAATATGTCGACAATCCATGGGTACTCACGCTTAAGGATTTTCTTTATGAGTTTGAACTCATAAGAATCCTCCACTTCTTTTTGGGTCACCTGAATGTTTGGGGCTACGGGCATTGAAAATAAATTTGTTTAATTGATAAATAGTAACGACCTTTGTTAATTAAAATAACATAATATGAAAAAGTTCATTAAAGCTGTGATTGTTGGGTACGTGGTCCTTTGGGGAATTCAGTGGTTGAAAGACCTGTTCCGTGATGAGAACATTAATAACGTTGATGACCTGAAAAGAATCATTAAGGAGAAGTTATAACCCCGACGCTGTAATTCTCTTTCTACACTCTTGAATAATCTGAGCTGGGGTGATGGACTCGTCTTTTGTATAGAGTCCTTCCACCTTGGCATCTACGCATGCCCATGCGTTTAGACCTATGGGTTTTCTTACGTACCCTCTTTTAGCCTTCTCGAAATATAATATCCCTAAACTTTCAGTCAGGTTCCCCACCTTGAAGAGCACTTCTACTGAACATCGCTCGGGGGTAATCAGTGTTATATCATACGACAGTTTGTCCATTACGTTAAAACATAGTTAGGGAACATATAAAAATAAAGGGTCCCTTACACAAGATATCCACCTGACGATATGTCTGTGTGGATAAAAAAGTTTTCCACACGAGGTTTGGGGATAACTTTTTTTGGAAAAGACAAAAAGTCAGGGGA
>Ga0315901_10000488_pt1 | contig 59294 bp, 45 predicted proteins | sample LakEriMetagenome_10_FD_203761 | JGI IMG/M metagenome (GOLD analysis project Ga0315901, IMG submission 203761) | Freshwater fungal communities from buoy surface, Lake Erie, Ohio, United States - Buoy 2 MA116 | ecosystem: Environmental > Aquatic > Freshwater > Lake | place: USA: Lake Erie, Ohio... | reverse complement strand
TAATTTCATATATGTTATCTAACATATATGTTGCGGTTTTCATCTTCAATTCTTTCTCCAAATCAATTTTAAACTCTCTGATTAGATTATATAGTTCAATTGACGCCTTAGCCTTTGGGTTATAGTCTTTGATGTTAAATAACCTTTGAACAATAATGTTGTTGTTCACTTTCATCAAGAATTCCAATTTTGTAGTCGTTTGCTCTTTCATAATTTTAATTTTTAAACTTTCTTTTTTCTTTTCTAGCTAATTTTAAATAGGGTTTCAAGAAATTAACCCATTCATTATCTCTTTTTGGTAGGTATTTGAATAATCCATCTTCCATCATCATTTTCATCAGATTCTTATACCCCCTACCTTCAGGGTCTAAGGTTTCTGTGTGATAAAGTTCCACTATTTCTTTTCCATCATCTGTTATTAAAGGGTTTGACAAATCAACAATCTTTTCATTAATTACAAAAAACTCATCCCCAAAGATTCCATTTTTAGTTTTACCACTTAACAAGTTTTTTAATGCGGCATTATCTTTATCTTCCTTCAAAAGACCTTCAGCCTTTGTTAAAATATCGGTAACAGAAACTTCATTTTCAAGTATTTCAGGGAATAGTTTAACGAAAGTTTTCTCACCAAGGTAATAAATACCATCAATGTTATCTGACTTATCACCTGACAATATTTTATATGTTACCACATTTTGATGAGGTATCTCAATGTTATCTATTTTGATTTTATCTCCCTTCTTATAGACTTTCTTTTGTGATGGGGAGTAGATACTTACTTTGTCTGAAATAAGTTGTGTAAGGTCCTTATCATCTGAAAAAATAACTTTAGTTTCATCTTCTGATATTTGACAATAATAAGATATTAAATCATCGGCTTCGTTGTTTGGGATATCAATTTGTCTAACAAATGTTTCTTCCAAATATTGTTTGATTCTTTGTCTTTGTTCGTGATAAGATTCTTCATTAAAGTTTTTATAAACTCTACGATTTTCTTTGTACTGTGGGTATAATAGTTTCCGAGATGAGGAGTTATCCTCCCCATCCCAAAACACTACTACTTTATCAAAATTTTGTTCTTCAATGAATCGTCTGACGGTATTTAAAAAATGCCAAATCCCACCAACGTGTCTTCCTTCGTGATAAAATTCTTTAACACCGTGAAATCCTATTTTAAATAAATTATTCCCGTCAATTAATAGGGTTTTTGTCATTTTTTACCATTAAATGGTTCTACAATCAATCTTCAAATTCTTCTTCGGCTGTTGGTACTAACTCGTCTTTAAACTTGATGTCACCTTCACCACCTAATACTTTATTCCAATAATCGGAATATTCTTTCTTATACTTATCCAACGCAGTTTTATCATCCTTGATATAACCTTGTGGGACCGCAATAATCTTTCCATCTTTAAATGAAATACCATTCACATGGTTTTTCAAGATAGAAACTTTTGTTCTAATTGCGTATGACACCGTTCTACCATTTTTGGTTGCGGTAATGTGATTGATTCCCGCTTTCTTCTGATTACCAAACAAGAATACCAATGCCGATGCCAACCACAACGCTTCACCACCTTTGGCTTTAATCTCAGGTTGTCCAAATGGATTGTCAGGTAATTCTACCCAAGGTTGGTTAACAACTACCATTGTATTGTAATATGGGTAATCTTCTTTCTTTGATTTAGATATACGAGAGTGTAACCCCATACCAATCTTGTCAGCGAAAGCCGCTGCATTATGTTGTTTACCCCCTTTACCATCAAATGTCATCTTACAAGGAATTGAACCAACTGAGTCCCACAAAAATAATAAATTATATGGGATATCACCTTTCTCTTGTGCGTCAATAATTTCATTAATAAAGTCAGTTGCTTGTTCAATGTAATCAAACGAGTCATTGAAAATGAACATTCCATCCCAATCACCTTCTTCAGTTTGATTCGCTTCTAACCCCAATTCAACTGCATGTGTCCAAGACCATTTTTTTTCAGTAATAATGAATACGGGTAAATGTCCTTTCTTTTGAGCATCAGCGGCCGCCAAAATCATTGCGGTTGTTTTAGACGAGTTTGAGTGTCCCAAAAACATATTAATTCCACCCATCACAGGTCCAGGTAATCCGCACGCCTCATAGAATGCTTCACCACAATTATAATATGATTCGTCTTTGTATTTAGTTTTGGTAGAGTACTTACCTTTAATAGAATCTAATGATATTTCTTTTTTCTTAATAGCCATAAATAAATGTATTAATATTTAATAAAAAGATAAACCCCATTTAGGGGTTTATCGTAAAAATAATCAATTAGAATGGTAATTCCTCGTCAGCGTCATCATCCGCTTGTGGGTCAACATAAGTTTCTACCTTTGCAGAACCTCCACCAAATGATTCTTCAGATACGGATGAATCACCGTAAGTATACTTACCTAATACCGTATCCCATTTTGGTGTTTGTCCGTTAGCAATTGCTTCCAAATACTCAACAGGTTTTTTAGAATACACATCTCTCCAAGTTAATTCATCATTAACCCAAGTATCAGCAGTTTCCTTGTCTTCATGTACAGGTGTTGGGTCATCATACATAACCGTTTGGATAACAGTATACTCTTTTCCTTTAGGGGTTTTAGCCTTTGTCAACTCAAGGATAATATCTCTTCCTTTATCAGGGTCGGTGATATCTCCTTTTGCTCTCCAAATTGGAATGATTTTGTCCAACACACCTTCATTCTTGTAATTGTGTTTGAAACGCCAGAATTTAATTCCGTCTTGTTCGTTATCTCGGTCAATAACTTTAACAATGTAGAATTTACGAGCTCTGTAATCAGCCGCAAGTTTTTTATCACTTTCTTTTCCTGTTGATGTTAACTCTTCATAAACTTCGGAAAGAGGTGAACGCTCGTTGTCGTTCTTTTCAGGGTCGTACAACTTTACGTATTGTCCGTCCACTTGGATTTCGTGGAACCACGCTTCTTTAAATGGTGAAGAACCATCTGTAGTTGGGAGAATTCTTAGTCTTTTCTGACCTTGTTTCTCATTCTTGTCCAAGATAGCTGCGAAGTATTTCTTCATTCTGTCTTCTTGTGACATTTTTGGGGTGTAATTCCCCGACTGTTGTGATTTCTCGTACTGTGCAAGTACTGCGTCTAAACTGTTTGTCGCCATATATATTAAATTAAAAGTTTACTAAAGTATAATATTAAAATTATTGTCAGTCAAATATGTCAGTCAAAATAAACGGGCCGAAACCCGTTTTTTTTTTATCGTAGTCGTTTAAAGTTATTCAAGTCAGTTTCGTCCTCCTCAAAATTTCTGAAAGAACGTTTAATATCGGAAGGTGAAAATTCTTCAACTTCATCTTTTGTTAAAATATATTCATCTCTCCCTAATTTTTCAAAGTCTTCTTCTTTGTCTTCAAAATAATCTGTTAGTTTTTGATTAAATGGTCCCGAATCTAAAGACCTTAGTTCTAATTTTTCTTCAGGTGATTTTGTTCTATATTTTTCAATCTTAGCTTCTAAATCATTAAGTTTGTTAACAATACTATCCATTTCACCCAACTTATTTTCAAGGTTTCCTAAATGGTCAAATAATTGTTCAAAATATTCTTCTTGTTTTTGTTCAACATTTTTTTGTGATTTAACTAAGTCAGTTATTTCTAACTCTTCTTTATCACTTTCTTCTTTTTTATCATCAAGTTTTTCAACGTCAGGGTCATTTGCAACATCAACAGGACCTGTAGGTGCCGCACCAGCTTCAGGTGATGGAGGAGCCATTCCTGCATCAGGTGCTGGAGGCGCCATTCCTGCATCAGGTGCTGGGGGTGCCATTCCTGCATCAGGTGGTGGTACATCACCAGCGGGTGGTGGAGGTAATTCGGCATCTTGCTCCATAATGTAATTATTGATTGAGTTATACCTTTTTAACTCATTTAAAATTTTAACATCTATCTTCATGTCCTTATCCATTTAATAATTGTTTAACTCCATTCTTAGTTTCTACTTGAATTTTTTTGTTCTTATTAAGAGTGTTATCAACTCTCTCAATTAATCCATCTTTCATTCTAATAGTGTAACAATCACCAGTATCTAAATCACATACTTGTTTAGTACCGTCACCCATATCTTTTTCCGTTGTCTTAGTATTCTTACCTAAGTAATTATCTAATATTAATTTCGTGTTCATAATATACGTTTTTATATAAATATCACCATTTTTTAATTTGTTGCGTTATAAATATCAATAGCTTTTTGAACTTTGGTTTCAAGATTTTTTAATCTAGTACTATCGTATGAATTATAGACACTTATATCTTTAGTGTTAGGACCATTTATTGTAACATTATTTAGTATTAAAAATTTTGCAATTGATTGGGCACTAACTTCAACATCAGAGGTCATCCTATCTTTCCATCTACCCACTAAAAACTTTAAATGATTAAACAAATCATCAAAGACAGCATAAGGTAAAGTTGTTTTATCTCCTTCTGATGTCTGACAAAAAAATTGTTTATTATTATTAAAATATGTTTCAACACTACCCCATTTTGACGTTAACGTTACTCCCGCAAAATTATTTTCATACGCAGTAAACTTGAGATTACCGTTAGCTGATTCAACATATAACGCCGCAAATATTACGTATTTTAATTTAGACCCATCAACATTACTTACCACAATCACATTAGATAACTCACTTTTAACAGAACTAAATGTTTCATCATAAACAGTTGGTGTTATATTATAATAAGTGTTATAAGGTGATGACGGAGTACAAGTTTGTGGTTGAGTTAATGATTTGTCGCCACCAGTAATTGCTTGTATTTTAGCCTGTTGTGATTGCGTGGTACCACTTGCGTCTTTATTTTGTTTATCTTTAGCCTCTTTATCTTTTTTATTATTTTCAATAATATTTTGTAATAAATTATTTTTTAAAGTTTGGATATAATTTTCAATCTTAGGTAAAGAAGCCGTTGGTTGTCTGATACCTGTGATAATAGTTTCAAACGACCCTGGCGAAATTGTATGACCAACAGTTTGAATCATATAGGGCCCACTAAACATTGGTACGTGTCTTAAGTTGAAATACATTGTTGGCTGTATCAGAGCATTACCCATCATACTAATAGTACAAGTATAACTTCTATTTTTATACAAATTATATAGGGACACACTCTGTGTACTTCCTCCTCTATTTCCCGCTTGATTAGCCATTTGATTAATAACTTCTAAGGCTTCAGCGGTAGACTGAGAATTTTGTTGGTCAACCATAAACCCATAAAATATGGATTGATTTTGGGGACCAATGTCAACATTAAATCCAACAACTTTGTTTGATTTATCCCAGTCATTTTTACCAACTAAATTTTCATTTAATGGGTTATCACTTGACCTTCTTAAATCAAAGGCGTCGTTTCTATATCGGTAATCAACATTATTTTTTAAATCTAACTGTTCACTAGGTTTACCTGCATAATAACAAACCATTTTAGGCCCCGAATTTCTATAATCAACATTTAAAAATGTCCCAAATAAAGTATTAGCAAACTCTAATGTTCCTTCAGGTTTTGGTTTAGGATTTTTACTAACATCTTGAACATTATAAAAATTCACATATGATGGTAAATTATGAACAACAAAATTATTCTCTTGTAATATGGTTTGTACAAAAACTAACATACTCACTTTAGGTGAATCCATTATATTTTGTAATCTATTTTTTAATTTATAAACATCAACTAATATTTTATCACCAATATTTCTACTAGCCCTATCAAGTAATAATATATCCTCAAATAACGTTTTAACTTTAAAGTCGTTACCCGAAATCCATTTATCATTTATAGCTTTAAATGATTCCCATAACTCAACTTTACTTTGAGGTCCTTGTAAGTCAGAAGAGACTAATGCCTCAGGACTATTATTAACATTAGGTAATTGTTTATTTAAGATTGTCATTAAATTATTAATCACTTTATCTTGGAAACTATCAATATTATTTAAATACAATGTCATATCTGTAATAAATTTACCATATGTTAATGTATTATCTTTAGATTTTTGAGCGGCATAGAGTTTAATTATTGGTGCAAAAGTAACCACATTATCTTCAGTAAATGCTACATTACAATCAATAAAGAAATCTGTAATATAAGACCCATTACTACTATACGTTAATTTATTTAGTGTTGAGAACCCTATGTATGTTTCTAAAGCTTTCCAAGCATCAGGATTATTTGTTTTAGATTGTGATAATGTAATACCCCCACCATTATAAGGTAACGCATTTGGTGTTAGTGTTGTGTAATTAGACCAACCATATGGGTCAACAACATCTAATTGAGAAAATGTGTAAAATAGTTTTTTATCATACCCACTTGGATTACCGTATTTAATATATTTATCAAATTCTAAAAAGTTTTTGATTAAACTATTAATATTGGTTTTTTGTTTTTCCTGTATATTTAAAACTAAATCGTAATTAGTACTACCTGTTTGTGTTGGTACTTTAGCAATTTCTCTCATCATTGACTGGAAATTATTTAAATAATCACCATTTAATGTGTCATATACTGATTTAGAATAATTTAAAAACTCTTGTTCAAACTTATCCAAAATATTTTTTTCAAATACTGTAAACATCTCACTTATATCAGTATACCCTGTTGAGCTAGAATTTAGTGAGAAATTTTCTTGGTCGGATTGTCCTGAAAATACTTGTTTAAGATATTGTAATGGTGTTGGTTTTACTATTTTATTAACATCAAAATATCCATAGTTAGGTGCTGCCCAAAAAGACCTAACTGAACCATTATAAATTGAGGTATTACCAGTGACTTCAATTTTTTGTGATTCAGATGTAAAACATTCTTCAATAGTTTGGTTAATTAATGAACCTTCTGAAGGCATTAAATAAAAACTATTATTATCAAATGTTTTTACATAAACACTCCAAGGTATTATAGTTATATCCCTTGTTGATGCCGTGGTACTACCTATAGTATTTTGTGACTTAGCGATTAACGCTTCAGATACATATGTTAATGTTAAACCTGAAGTTATTGCATTTTGCACATCAACAGATGTGTACCCCGAAAGTAATTCAAATCCCTGATAAAAAACGTTAAAGTCGTTTACCATTTTTGGATAAAACCCAACGTTTATTAATGATGAGGTATCAACCCCAATTGTTGTATTTTTTTCTAATATAATATCAAAATTACCACCATTGATTGTTAGAGCATAATCTTTAGTCGGGTTATTAGTTACAGGGTCAAAATTATTAACATAATTAAATCCTGACCAAGAAGGTGTTAATATATCAACATTAGTTTCAACATAAGTTTTATATCTATGCCATACCGAACCTAACTTTAGAATCCAAGCGTATGGTAAACGATGTATAGCACCGAATTTTTTTAATGTGGCAAAAATATAGTCTAAATCAGTTTGTGAATTAGATTCGTAAGTTTTATATTTTTCTCTTAACGTACCTAAAGGTAAACTATTTAAAAATAAGTATGCAGGAACCTTGTATGGATATTCATCAAAATTTCTAAATTTATCAACCCCTTCTTGGACGGCATTCACAAAATAAGGTGTATTCAATATTGAAACACTTTGGTTAGGTGTTACATTACCACTATAATTTAAATAATTTAAATTACCTTCAGTTAAAAACTGTTTTTTATACGTTCTTGATTGATAAAAAGATTTTAATGTTAGATTTATATCAGGATTATATGGTAAAACATTCTCTTTCCACACAAAATTAGTAATTGGTCTTTTTTGGTCTTTAGTATCAGTTTGTGTAAAATTTGAAATGATTTTATTACTAACATCATAATTTAATATTTTTGTTGTATTAAATGCGGATTCAATACTTGATATGGTGGTTCCATTAGCCAAGTTATTAAAAATCCAATTGTAATTACTAAAAGGGTATAAGTCAGTAAAATCAACTTTATTTGAGGTTGTTGACCCCGTTAAATATTTAATTAAATTATTTTCACTATTTAATGATGTTAGTGGTATTGGTGATGAAATAAAATCTTGAGTATTAAGTATATCAAAACTATTATTATCTACAAAATTCTTAATATACACCGTATTAAAAATACCTCTAATAAAATTTTGCCAATTAAGTCCTGTACCTCCATTTGAGATATGTCTTAATATTAATAAAAAATTAGCGGAGTTAATACTATAATCCTTTAGAGTTTTAATTAAGAACGTATTTGTATTAGATAAACTTTTAAGTATGTTTTCACTCTCAGCTTCCGCAATGCTTTGGACCATAGAATCAACTTCATTGGTATTATATACACGACTTAATCTAGTATAGTAATCATACACCAATAATCTTTCATATATTTCATAAATAAATTTAACCTCCTCCTTATTTGAAAAGATTTCATCGGTTGTTGGGAATTCAATTGCATTAAATGAAACTCTTTGAGTTTCGGTTGTCTCATCATTACCAGCGGTTGGGTCCGCAGGAGGTGTGGTTCTTTCCACATAACCTCTAATAAATTCTTCAACAAATTCTACTTCAGGCCAAACATCATAAAGATACCCTTTTGTTTTACTAACAAATTTAGAATCACCAGGATATTGTATTTCAAATTTTTCTTGACCATTCTCACCTGGAGTTGATACAATATATTGAGGCCAAGGATATATCGGAATAGTTTCGTCAGTTCCCGAATCCAAATTATCAGGACTAGCACTTGACACTTCTTTATCAAATATTGCTTCTTTTCTGTATTTATCCTCTCTTACTTGCCAAGCCTTATAGTGAACTTCATCCATTAAACGTAAAAAAGCCTCACCATTGGCAAATATAACCGCTAAAACATTTCTAATATTAGGTACAAACCCTATTCCATTATCTTTACTTTGTAATAAATCGGATAACGCAATTGTTAATTCAGTTTCAATTTCCTCTCTAAAAACTTTTAATTGTTTACCCATAACACCAGTCAAGTCCATAAAAGAACTAACACCTTCAAATCTATACCATTCAGTAGTTATAAATTTATAACTGTCTTTAAATTTAGTTAATTCATCGTCGGTAGGTTCTGTTTTAACTTTTTTTACTTGTCTATAAGTTTCGGTCCATTTAATATCGTTAGGTGTTACAGTAACTCCAAACGTTTCTTTATTAATATTAAAAGGAATAGATATTTTTTTAGTTTTACCATTAATCGTATAAGAACCATCTTTACCAACGGTCTTATTTTCTAAAAGTTTTGTTTTATATTCAGTAATTAATTTATCAAGGTCAGATTTAGCATTAATTTTACCTTGACCATTATTATTATCTAACTCTTTTTTGAACGTATATATTTTATCACCGTTGTTTAGGACAAGGAAATTAACTTTATCCATATTTTGGTCAAACCAAGAACCCTTACCTTCAGATACAAATAGAAAAACCTTTTTTTCAAAATCATTTAATTTTCCCTGATAATCATCAATATTAGTAATTGGGTCTAAATTTTGTTTTGTAAACGAGTCTAAAATATTTTTAACAAAGTTTTCAATATTATTTCTTAATTGAACTATGGTTAATTCAGGAAAATCATTAGGTATTAAACCTTTTGATTTATATTCATTATACATTTCTTTAATTTTTTGATAACCTTTTTCAACTATTTGATTATCAATTTTAGAAAATTGTGATGGTCCTCCTTGTTGTGTTTGAACTTTTAACCTTGATTTGTACATATGGGGTGTTGCAATAAGGTGACCCATAGTAATCTCACTTAAAATAGTATATTTGTAAGTATAAAATTTTAAACTTACTTTAAAATTACCGTCATTTGAATCGTATCTAGTGGTGAATGTTTGTAACATTAACGCCAACTTTATCGCCTTCCCATAAAAACCTTTAATAGTTAAATTAAATAAAGGGTATGGTAAATTAAAAAATGCTGCGTATGGAGAATTATCACCACCTTCAAATAATGCTCTTCCTTTAACGTCCTCAAGTTGGATGTCAATGGTTGGCATAAAAGATAGGTTTTGATTGATTGAAATATTAGTTATCCCTAATAATCCATTGTCAGTTGCACCGTCTTTACCCCCTGAAGATAATGTTTGTCTAAGATACCAATCATCACTTTTTTTAGGATTTTGTATTTGTTTTTGAGTAACCTGATTAACACCTTTACCTTGAATAGTATCTTTACCTGTTATCTCATCGGTATAGGCGTTATCCATAAATGTTTTATTACCAGGATTCAAAAAATTGATTGATGCGATTGATACAGTTTGTATAGCATCATCAGTTGCTGAACCTACCGCTAACTTAGTTCTTGGTAATACTTTACACTCTAAATTAGCGTACATCACTAAATCTTCCTGTTTTACAAATCTTTCTTTGACATTACCATCTAAGTCAACCACTTTATTAGGGTCAACGACAATAATGTTGTTGTAATCAAATTCAACTAAAATGTTTTCTATTTTATCTACCATAATAGAAGAAGTGGTTGTCTAATGTATTTTTATAATCTTGTAATGAAGCTACTAAAGGAAATGGAATTGTCAATATAGAACCATCAGGAATACTCCATTCTTGTCCTCCATACAATGGATTTGCCACTAAAATTAACCAACCAAAATAAGGTGCTCCGTAATATTGCTGAGATAATTTATCTAATCTTGTTTGAGCAACTTTATATACATATCTTTTATCAGTACTCTTACTCGGTAGAGTGATATAAGGAACAACAGTTTGTTCCCCATTTAAAATAAAATTATTATATCTATTATAATATTGTCTACCCATTATAAATTTATTTTACCATCAAACGTATTTTTATCATTGGCCTTATCACCATAAGGAACTGTCCCATAAATATCTTTTATATATTTTTCTTGTTGAGGGAATTTAACTTCATCTTTCTGTGTTGTAAAATTAAACTTTCTGGTTTTACCTTTAGGGTACATTAATTTATCAATACCTGTTAAATATGGTTTATAACCGTCACTCTTTTTAAACTTCTCAAAATTCTTTTCTTCAGCTTTTAGTTCTTTTTCATAATTTTTAGCCAATTCATCACAAGCTTTATCAAATGATTTTCTTAAATCTTTAGGTGTTTTATAATTAACTAAAGGACCGCTAATTACAAAATTTTTAAAATCTTGTAATTTATTTTTATCAGTAAACACTCTAGCCATTACCATAAAGAAACTTAAGGGTATTGATGTTTCACCAATCTTATCTGTTGCAGGTTTAAAAACTCCAACCGAAGTATAGTCTTTAGTTAACACTTTATTATCGGTCAATAATTTAATATAAGAATTAAGTGAAGTAGGTAAAGTTTTATAATCTTTTATAAACTCATCATATGTATTACTAACCCCTACACTAGTTGAGCTAACCGCCCCTTGAGCCGTTGACCCACTAATGTTGTATATAAAGACTTTATTCCCAACTATTTTACCATCAGTCTTATCCGCAACACTATTTAATTGCGCAATTAAACTTATTAAATTATTTTCTTGTCCAACAATATCTTGATTAATAGTAGCTAAACCACTATCAAAATCACCTTGCAAAGTATCAATGTACTGAATCATATTTTGTTTAAGTATCACAAACTCAGCAACACTAGGTGAAAATCCCTGTAAAAAAAGTTCTTGTATAATCGGATTACTATTATTATTAATACCTAACCTAACTAAATCAAATAACTCATTTGAATTGGTTAAATCAGGTTTTCCATATATTTCACACTCCGCATTTCCTGATTCATTTTTAACATTACCTTTAGTATATTGTCTTTTTGAGTTAACCATTTGTAAAACACCATTATTATATTGTAATAATATTTTTTCTAATTGATTCGTTATGTTTTCAAAATATGACTTATTGGTATCATATAAATTATCCATCACTTTTTGGTAAAATATTTCACCCGTTTCACCAGTAAATTGTGGTGTAGTAACTGGTACTGTTTTCTTTATCTGACCTATTGTTTCACCACCATTTGATTGATTTGACACATTATTATTTGCTTTACCATTTGGTTGTGCTGCTAAAATGGCGTCAAACACTTCTTTATCTAATGCCGATGTGTCTTCGGTAAATACCGCCCTTTCATCGTATATTTCAGTATTTGCGTAGTAATTAAATGATAACGCATTTTGTAATTGGTCAACAGGTTCTTTTAACCCCATACCACCAATCATTTTAAAACTTAGTGATACATTAACCATCATTGGTTGAACCCCAATACCTTCAGGGTTCATGTCATAAATTAATGGTTCATAACTAAAACTTACGTTATCGGGAATTATTTTAGTATGGTAAAAATCACCTATTCTTAATACCAATACAGGTGGAGCCCCAAACGCAGTATTAACTGAATCATTATATTTTGGTTTACCGTCAGGGCCTATCACAGGAATTGTTTCACCAGGTCTCACACATTGATTTAAGAATGTTAAACGAGAGTTTAAACCTTCGGGAGTCATTGAGTGAAACGCAGGATTGAAATGTTTTATTTTCTCTGAGAATGATTTATACACCATAGGCTCGTTTTCCTTAATCATTTCAAAATAATCACATTCAGATAGTAAACTTCTTAATATTTTTTTACTTAACCCTTTTTTAAGTTCAGTAGATATTGTTTTTTGTGGTGTAGGTTTAATTGGGGTTATAACAATATCGTCTTCTTTTTTCTCATCAATAACTACAGGTTCATCTATTTTTTCATTAGTTGCTGAACCATTAACCTTAATGTTTTTAATTTTAACTCTACGACATGCCATTGCACTTGTTGAATTAATTCTAGCGATACTTCTATTTGTTGAGTTATTTTGTGCAACTGAAGTATCAGGAAATTGTAACTTAGTACAATCCACGTCATTTCCAACACCAGAATCAGTTGTGGTAACTTCAGTAGTACCTGACCCAATTTCAACCGATGTCTTAGGTATTACAATATTTTCACCAGCACCTTGTTCTAAGGTAACTTTAAACTTACCTTCAGTAATATATTTTTCAAGACCTTTAGAACTAAAAAACTTCTTTATTGAATCAATCCTCCTATTAGATAACGCCTTATTATAATTTTCAGACGCCACCGCAGAAGCCGAACCAACCATTTCAATACTTATAGGTCCATAACCTTTTTCTAATAATTTTATAGAATCATTTATAAAATTAGAATCACCTTCAGCAATATTTTTAAAATTACTTTTTATAACAGTATCAAAAAATCCTGTTGTTTTAGATTCACCATTATCAGTTTTAAATACCGAATTAGCCTTTGATTGGTAAGAATCAATATTCGTTTGACTTACATATGTATCATAAAGTGATTGATAATTTTCAGTGGTGGTATTACTAGTTGAATTGTGCGGACCTGGCATATCATTTTCAAAATAAAATGCAAAATCCAAGTATTTTTGTTCAAACTCCTGAACTGAAGTGTCTTCAGTTTTTGCCTTATCTCCACCTCCACCTCCAGTACTATTAGCCATGTTACCAACAACATCGGTATTGTCTGCAGGTATAGAAGCTTTAATTCCCGCTAATTCTTCAGCAGTTAATCTTGGATTATTTAACGCCTCTTGTATTTGTTGTAATTCGGATACAGGTATTGTGTTATATTTTTTAGCCAATTCATATATGTCAAATTTTACACATCCCGCAAAAAATGATTCTAAAATTGAATTTACTCTTTCGGTACTAGCACCTTTTAATTGTTGGTCAACAATAATATTCATTACTGAAGGGCTATCCACAATTATTTTCCAACTTAACTGTCCTGACCTACTTGTATTTTTATAAGTATATATTGGTTCAGGTCTACCTATAAAATTTGTTGGGTTCCAATCGGCCTGACTAGTATCACTAAATTTTAATTCATAAGGAGGGAACCACATAACTCTACCACCATTAGGGCCTTTTTCACAAACAGGTAATTCATCATAAGTAAAACCAGGTCTACTTGATGTTCTCCAAGCCAAGTTCTCAATTGAGAACATATATTTCTTGGCATAAAAATCACCCTTCTCATTTTTTACAATATTGGTTGACCCAGGATTTTTAAGTGGAGCAATATTCAAATTGTAAGTATTATCTAAAATAGAATAACTAAAACGTCTACCTGAAGTAGTTATACCATCAGTTTTTTGTAAGTCAGCGAAAGTGTAATAAGGTGTGTCTTTGGTAAAAACTCTACAATATTCAATACCCGCTTCGTTACCTGTTGTATTATCTTTATATGAAACCACTTGAGAACCTTTTGTCATCTCCTTGTAACCATCGTGGAATACCTTTGAAACTTGGTTCATCGCATTACCTACGTGTTTTAATCTTGAGATACCCGTAACATTATCCGCAGAATCAATTAATTTTTGAGTATTATCTAATATTGAACCTTTTTTATATTCAAGATTAGTTGATTCATTACTTTGATACTGAGAACTAATTTGATTAAAGTCATCATCTTTACTCCCACTACCCCCACCAGGTGTTGCTTTAAATCCAGCATTACTTTTGTATTTTGGTGAAGTCCATATAAATTGACCATCAATACCCCCACCATTTTCAGATGATATACCCGCTAAACCAAACTTAATATTATCAATATTACCTTCATATAATTGACCCAATTCAGAAGGACCATAAACAGGTGACGGATTTTGTTGACCAAATGAATTAATTGGTATTTGGTTAGCTGGACTTGTTATTTGTGAAGGTTCAGCATTACTACTACCTACGTAATAACTACTTGTTATGGTCCCATTAGGATTCACAACATTATTTACCACATTCACTAATCCCTGAATAACACCCAAGGCCCCTCCAAACTCATTATTGTAATTAGGTGAATATCTATTATAATGTAGGTTAGCGAATAATGCTGACCTTTGTCCATTACCTGTGTTAGCTAAAAATATTTGTGAGGGGTTTCTATTGATATTCAGTATCGGACCTAATAATCCACCCGTTAATTGATTAACCGTACTTAACGCATTAGAAGTTTGGTTTGATTGTAAACCATTGCTAGTATTCTCATCGTAATAGTCACCAGGTATTAATGATACGGGCCAATAAGACCCTGTTAATCTAGTTGCAAAGTCTAAGGCCGCAACAATTGAGTTTTCAGGTACCGTAATCCTCCAATTTCTATAGATTAATGGTTGTTGACCTGTAGCTATCAATGCAGCTTCAAAAGGGTCTTGTAACGTATTTAAATTTACAGCACCTACAGTACTTTGATAAATTTCTAAATTGATTCTATCTTCAAATAAATTTTGTAGTTGTGCTGCTCCTAATTGAGCAATATACGAATCTTGAGATAATGAACCGTCACTTCCCGTTGGGTTATCACTTGATAGTATTGAATACGGTGAGTAACTTGATGCGACAAAACTATTTACATATGGTAAATGTATCTGACCTGGGTTGATTGTATCAGTAACACCATAAACGTAGTTATATCCATTTTCAGGGGAATAATCATTTATAATATACGGTCCTGTTATATATAAACCATTTAATGTTATTAACTGACTTTGGTCAGGATTAGGATTATACGGTCCTTGATTTGAGTCAACAGGTAATGGTGGTCCATTAAAATCAATAGTTAAGTTGTACCCCCCATCAGGTCCATATTCATTAAGTGGATATAATTGGTCAGGGTATGTTTGATTTAAATTGTTTGGTGAATCAATAACATTACTATCACCCAACACAATTTCATAATTCAATGGACCTGTTGGTGGTGTGTAATTCCCCACAACAGTATATTGAGCTAAATTTTTAGCCATTAAAGTATTTCTAAACGTAGATGTTGACGCGAATGATAATGGACTTTCAGGCATTTTGTTTTTTTATTAATAAATAGACTATAATGTATTTTATGTTGTTGTTAGACCGTTAGTTGTATTAAGTTTTTTGATTTCAGAATTGATTGCTTGAACAACTTCAGTTCTACTAATTATTTCTATTACCTTATCTTTATCAACATTACTTGAATTAACATTTATGTCTAAAGTTATTTGTGAAATGTTTTTATTTTCACTAACATTTGTATTGGTTTTGTTTTCAGTGGTTGTTGTATTTAAATTATTTACCGCCAAATTGTTATTCGTACTCGTTGGTGGTGTGGTAGTAACAGTCTGAATTGGGGTTGCCGTAGGGGTTTCAGTTTTAGTTTCTGTAGATTTAGTACCAATATTTAAAGATTCATCCATTTTTTTTAGGATTTCTGTTATTTTGTAACCAACCGCTTCATTAACTTTTTCATCTAAATTTTTAAAACTTTCAGTAAATGATGTATTAAAATAATCACCAAATTTATTGATACTATCGCTTAAATTTTCAAAGTCAATCCCATTTTGACTTATTGAGCCACTTACTCCTTCATAAAGGTCGTTAAACTGATTTCTAATTGTTTTAACACTTAGAGCATCGGTATCAAACGCACCAGTCACTGCTTCAGTACCTTTCATTAATTTGGTTTGACCTTGACTAACGCCTCTCATACTCGCAATTGCATATGGAATTCTGTCTTCAAGCGTACTTAATGAGGCTTTCATTGCTGCCGTATAACCCAATTGTTCTTTTGTTAACTCTTCAAGAGTCTTAGGTTTTGCAGAATCCATTAAATCTTGCATTGCATCATCACCTCCTGACTTTAATCTTTCTATCGCTTCAGCGATTCCTAATTTGTCACCACCAAGTTGTATTTTATATTCACCACCCTCCATTTCGGCCATATTGGCAATCATAGTTTTTTGTTCTTCAGTAAACGTATCAGGGAAACTAATCTTAGACATTTTATCTTCAAGTTCCGCACTACCAATCGCCATTTTGGTTAAGTTAGATATATCCATACCCATAGCGTCAGCAATCTCCTTCATTTGTCTTTTGGCTCCTGGCATAATTTCAAATTGTCCCTTTTCATTCAATTCAACAAATTGTTTTGACATTTCCGCAATTTGATTTTGTAGTTCAGCAGGGTCATTCTGAGCTAAATCCATTAATCTAAGTGGGTCTAATAAATCAGATTGTGTTGCTCCTAATCTTTGCATTGCTGCGGCCATTTCAATTGCGGATTCAGGATTAAATGCTTTATCTAAAGTCGCACCAATCGCATTAACATTAATCCTTAAGTTAACCGCTTGTGCGGCCATTTTCGCTAATCCATCAACTCCTCCTTGAAATGTGTACTTATTTAATAAGTCCATATTATTTAAAACTTCCCCTGTCACTAAAGAACCGCTAACACCAATTTCTCTAGCGGTATTCAAAATCCCCTCAATTTGTTTTGATGAGTCGTAAACTGATATACCAACATTTTTAAATGATTCAACAATAGTTGACGATGATTGGTCCGACGCTTCGGCTGCGGCGTATAAATCTTTATATGAATCAGATGCTAATACCAAGTTTCTACCTAAAGTATTAGCAATATTATTTTGAGTATCTAATACGTCTTGGAAACTACCTCCTAACGCCTTAACACTCACAACGGCATCAGCCATTGCTTGTTTAATACCGACAATATTTTCTCTACCTTGACCAAAAGTTGCAATGACCTTACTTGCTTGTACATCAAGTTCTTCCATGACCGCAGTAATTCTACTTGGGTCAATATTTGATTTAAATACCTCACCAACGGAATCAAGAACTTCTTTAATCTTTTTTCCGAAGTCATCCATAAAACTTTCTGTTTCTTCCGCCATAGTTTTTTGTTTTATAATAAATAGTTAACCCCAAAAAATTTTACTCTTTTGGGGTACTATCTTCAACTAATTTGTTTATCAGGTATTTTCTCATATATGTCGGAATTTTTAGAAAATCCGAATATGAAATATGTAGGAGTTTTGCTAAATAATAAAATTCGTCAATTAAAATTTTATTATATTCAGAAGAAAGGACGAAAAAATTCCACCCCAAAGGCAATATCAAATATTACCTCTTCTCCTGACGGGGCGATTGTTCTTCTAGATAAATCTAATGAAGGTTGATTTTCTCTCATAAACGTTCTGATTTCTTTTGAATCAACAATAGGTAATGTTTCAACAAATTGTGAAATAAAATTTCTATCTTCATTCCCGTCAACTGAATGTATTAATTTATTTAATCTCCATGTTATCTTTGGAGCGATTCTACCTACAGGATATTGGTCCGCCATTCTTTCTAATTCTAAGGAATCGTGGAAAGTTAATGGTCTTAATTTAAGGGTGTTACCTGAACGTGGTAATATCATTGTGTATAAACCATCAGAATCGGGTTGAACTTTTGGTTGTCTAATTGTGATTTCATCTAAAATTTCAGTATGTTCAAAAACTTTATTTGTTTTAGGGTCAATTAATCTCATACCATATTCAGGTCCGAATGAAGTGTTTCTTAAATAAATAAGAATTGCTTCCACATCACCCTCAACCAATTCTTCAGGTCTTAAATCATGTTCATAAACTTTATTTCTTAATAATGTCATTATAATATTTTCTCTACCACTTTGAGATGAACCAATTAAATAGTTCTCATCAGATGCTGTCAAATACCCAACTTTGATAGATTTTTTCTTTGACTTATAAAAAATACCCCCACTAGGTAATGATACGATATCGTGTGGTAAATTAAAATTTTGTTGTCCCGCTTCAAAAACATTTTGTTCCATATTATTTACTTTTTATTTTAAATATAGTATGGAAGTATTTTTAATAAACAAAAAATCCACGCAATAACTATTACGTGGATTAATAAAATATATTTTTTTATTTTAGTATACCAATATACAACGGTCAGGTCTCAAAGTTGCCGTGATGTCAGCAATTGCGTCACTGTTATAAGCCAATGAACCAAAGTCAACATTCATTAACCAAGCACCTTCTAATATCCATTTCTCTACAACAACTCCTGTTGGGTCTAACATTTCCAAGTCAACATTTTTCTTATAACCAGCAGCATAACCCATACGACCTGTTACAGATTCTGCACATAAACGAACCCATTCCATTAAAGCTTGAGATGCTGAAGGACCAATAGGGTCTCTAAATTTAACACTTATCTCACCCCAAGTAAAACGACCAGCAACATATGTAGAAGTGTTTAAGAATTGAATCTCCGTAGAAGCTATCGTTAATTTAGGTCTTGATGCTGTTTCAACAAACCACTCGTTAATCCCCAAAGTAGAAGGAAATCTCAAAATAAACCTGTTCTGTCTCTTCGGTTCGTAAGGTATTGGCATTCTCATTAATAAATCAGCCATATCATTTTAATTTAATTTTCGTTTATTTTTTTATTATAAATATCACTTGAAAAATTTTTCTATTTACTTTCAGATTTTTTAAAATTATCATTCCAGTATAACAGTCATTTCTAGTTTTAATTATTATTTATTTTTACTTTTATATTAATAAATATATTAATAAGGTTTTTTAATTCCTCCATGCGTTGAAATTGTTTTAATAATGTTTTCTGGGTCATCCCCAAAATGTGATTTTACTTTTTCTAAATTCCTTAAATCATCGTCGGAGAATCCTATTTGTGGAACAAAGTTGTTGCTAATCTCATTTTTAAGGTAAGCCTTCTTGTTTAAGAATTTTGACATCCTTTTTACATAATTAACAAATTCTGTCAGTGCATCAATTTTACCTTGTTCAGGGTTAGTTGCGGAACCACTTCCATATGTTACAGGATAAAATTTACATAAATCAAGATATTCTTGAATCATTTCTTTTTTTGATAACGGTTCGTCACCCGCCAAATCTCTATACTTTTCTAAATTCTTAACTAGTTCATTTGAATCAATTCCTTTATGGTTACTAACAATGAAGTTGTACACCGCATTTTTAATAACTGAAGGGGTGTGTCCTCTAGCTGTAACAATAGAAAAAATTGACCCGTTATTAATTGCCTCAACAAAATCAGGCCAAGCTGGACCTAATTTAGCTAACATAGAATCAACTATAAAATTTTTATCGCCCTCTACGGTAAAATATCTAAAAGGATTTGATGCAAACCCCACTACAGTGTGACCATTATATTCAAAATCTTCTTTTTTATCTAACATACCTCTATAGTGTGCAAAATCTTCAGTACTCATTGGTACCTCCTCACCATCTTTATCTTTTAAAATAATTTTGGTTGGCATTTCTAAAATATTATCGTCCCAATCAAAAGCATAATACTTCATATCAGGAGTTCCCTCCTCATCAAAACCTTCAAAAATTTTTCTTTTTCTCATTTGTTTTCTTTTATATATAAATAAGCCGACACTTAAAAAAATGTCGGCTTATCTTATTTCTTATTTTAGATATTCTCAAACGAAGCCCCCGTTGGTGTTATATAGAATGTTATATCTATAAACTCTAACGATTTGGTTGGTTTGATGTAGATTTTACCTGTCATTTGGTTTCTATCTAAATCAGCCGCATCTGATGATACTGTTACACGGAAGTCGTAAAGACCTCTATCTCTTCTGATACCATCTAAGATTGGGTTCACCGCATTTAAGAAATCTTGTCTTACTTTTTGGTCGTTTTGTTCAAACAACAATCTTACTGAAACTGCTGAAATCAACTTACGAGCTTGTAGTAACAATCTTCTTACATTAATTCTATCTAATGCCGACTCTCTGATTTGAAGTGTTTTATTACCCCAAATAACTGTACCAACATCTGAGAAAGTTGCGATTGGGTTAATTCTACCTTTGTAAAGAGTATCTCTATCTTCTTGAGTTAACTTCTTACGAGCCTTAATTGAACTAACAATACCACGAGTGTAACCCGCCGCAGCGAACCAAGGGAATGCGATGTTATCTGTCAACGCTAAGTTTTTAGTTACCTCACCTGTTGGTGGTAAGTAGATTTGTGTATTATTAACAGTATCTCTAACCAAAATCCAAGGGTAATAAGTTGCCGTGTAGTTAGAATCTAAACCAGCCGTCTCCAAATTATCAACCGCTTCTTGAGGGTAAATTAAATCAGTAGGGTCACCTAACGAAGGTGTAAACATATTGTAATCAGGTGTTGTTGTGATGTAAACTGAATCCGCTCTATCAAACTCAATCATCTCAATAGCACTTCCAACCAAATCAGAATTATTCACATAGTCAATTCCTGGTGTTACAAATACATTTATATTAACCGCTTCAGGATTAGAGAAAGTTTGGATACCTAATAAGTAAGCGTAGTAGTCAGTATTTGCATAATCAACATTATTATCACCAACTGTTATTTGTTTGAATGCTCCCCATCCTGTTGCCGTAGGGTATTTAAGTGTTGGACAAGAACCCTTCAAGTATCCACTTCTACCTAAAACAAATCTATCACCATTAGTTCTGTATTCTCTATATATATCCCATCCATCAAAACCACCTTGAGCTAATAATGTGAATTTTCTAGCAAATAATCTGTAATATGGATTAGATTCATTATCAGGGTCCGATGTAAATTCTGCGTCACCACAAATAAACGCTGGTGTACCACTTGTTACAAATGTATTTGGTATTGTAATACCGCTAGCATTTTTATCCATATGGAAACCTCTCGTCATATAAGCCCAATCAGCTCCTGTTACAGCGTCACATATATTATTTGGTAATTGTTTACCTTTGTATGAATAAATGTCAGAATCAATACCAATAGTATCAGAAATACCTAAGTAAGTTCTTCTAATATTATCACCAGGACTTGTAGTTACCGCATTTGCACCTGTGGATAAACCAAATGGTGGGTCAAACACCACTTCACCAGGATAGTCGTATTTATTTTTAATTAAACTAAATGGTGAACGAGCCCCCGCATATTCTCTTGTAGAGAAACCTTTAAACCCACAAGGTAAAGCATCAATCGGGGCGTCCTCATTAAGTTCTACCATAACATATTTAGAGTTCAATTGGTACTCACCATCAGACGTTCCTATTTTTTTAGCTATATAATTGTTGTCACTTGGGTTCATATTACAATTAGTGAATTTTTCAATTACAACAGGATTATTATCAGTATCAAAATAATCTCTAATCAATACATCAAATGTTCCATTATTAAATGAGATGTTAGCTATTGAAATTTTAACCTCAGTGTTAGCAGAGTCCCCATCAGAAATAGTTGTAAATTTAAATAAATCATAAACTTTAGAACCTCTCAATTCAGACACAACCCAAGGAGATGTCGGTGATTGATATTTTTCTAAATAGAACGCTATTGATGTTGGGTCAACACCTTGTCTAGCATCAGGTAATGAAACCAATTCACAATTTAAACCTCTAATATATCCTTTTCTATAAGCGTAAACTAATAGATTAGGGAAGTTTTCCTCAACAAATACAGGTACTGAATCTTTATCTTTACCAAAGTTAGATTTACCAAATACTTTAGTTAAGTACTTTGAATCAGATGTTGACAATGAAGTTTCAAAGAATAGAGTTTCACCATCAATTTTAGTTACATTTAAACCAAATGTTGAGAATGGGTTTTTAGTAACTCCAGAATAACCTCCTGTACAAACCATTTCAACATCAGTCAAACCTGAAACTTCATAAACCGCTCCATTGTCATTAGAACCATAAGTTGCTAGCCCTCTTGAACGCATCGTCGCAATAACTAAATCATCATAATCAGTGTAAGCAGTTCCTGAATAAACATATATTCTACCAACTAAAGTACCCGTGTAACAATTAACAGGTGCCGCAGTTGTTGTTGTAGTTGTTGTTGTAGGTACAGGTGTAACACAAGGATTAGTTGTTGTTGTAGTTGTTGTAGGTGCTATTGTTGTAGTTGTTGTTACAGGTATTAAAGTTAAATCAGTAACAATTGACCAAAACGAATAACCTGTATATGCTCCTGAACCAACATTATCAAATAATGCGTAATACCAAGAATCATTTTGAGGTGCCGTATAATCAGCGGTTAATGAATCAACACCGTCAACATCAAATACATTAGTTTCACCTGTAAATGCAGTTAAACCTGAATAATCTGAATAAGGTATTGTACCATAATAATTAATAGAACTCAACTCAGTTGATGGTTCATTTAAAATGTTAAATATTTGAAGTTTAATGTCAGCATCTAAAGTTGATGTTGAGTTATCAAAATTCTCATATGGTAAATTTAATTTTACTAATATCTCATCAGGAATTTGAGTTGGGTCTAAGAATGTTATAGTGTCTGTACTATTAGTACAACCTGAGAAATCAATTGCAAAATCAATTGTTTTATAATCAACACATTCTGTAACACAATCAATAGTTGTAGCACTTTCACAAAAGAAATCAACTGTTGATTTATCAACATTTGCCTTAGTTAATATTGACCAAGAAGGTCCCGCATCATACCCCGATAATCCTAACACTCTTGTAACGAATAATTGGTTAGATTGTTGTAAATAAGATTTAGCAATGTAAGATGCTTCATATTTCGGTATTTGTGTGTTAACAAATTTTTCAGGTGATGTTCCACCGAAATAGGTTGTAAACTCATCAAAATTAGTGATAAAAATAGGTTCAAAAGCTGGACCTTTTAAAGTTTCACCTACAACACCTAATGTAGTAACACCAACACTTTGAGCTACAAAACTCAAATCAACCTCGGATGTATAAACCCCAGGTGATACGAATACTTTACTGTTTGTCGCCATTATTTTTTTGGTTTTTTATTTATTTATTTTTATTTTATTGATAAATATTCTGAAAAAAACCAAAGTACTTTACTTTGTGGCAAGTATTTATAAATTAGGTAGAATAAATTCTGCCTTTTTTCTACTATGGAAAATGAAGGTAAAGAGATAAAGAATTTAAAGATTTCAAAAGAGGCTCATGACACTCTAAAAAAGTATTGTGAGAAACGAGGGATTAAAATTTATAGATTTATTGAGAAACTTATAATGGAAAAATGTAAGGAGTCTAAAGATATCTACGGTGAAAATTAAAGTAATTTATTATTAAACTCTATCGTCGCTTCTTTTGTGTCATCATTTTTAGTTATCTCAATTCGTAACCTATCGTTAGTGTTAATTTGTATTAAACTTAAATCACTACCATAATAATCGTCATTAATATAAACATCAAAAGATTCAACATTTGAAATATTTCCGATGTTAATATCAACGGTGTAATTGAATAACTCACTCAATACATTATTACCAACCACAAATAATGCAACCGTTGATAAATTGTCAGGATTTGAATTTTCCTTTTTTCTTTTCTTACTTTTATTTTGTTCCAACTCTAAGACTTGTAACACTCTTGACACTGCGGGAGAAACTTCAAATTCGTCTTCATCAATTAAAAATCCTAACATTGTGAATTCGTAACTTTGGACATAATATTTTCTTTTCTCAATGTCATTTACAGATTCGTCGGTTATTCCGTTCATTATTATAGGAATATAATGACCTTTAATATTAGTATAAGCCTGTCTTGAGGCAAATTTCTCAATAACAATTTGATTAAATTTATTTAACTCCCTCATTCTGTTACAAACTATTTTGACTTGGAATGTTATATCAACGGGAACAGGTTGAGGTATTTTATATATGTCAAGTCCGTTTCTTTGTCCATCCCAAGTTGGTACCTGAGCGTAAAAAAATTGTTTTCTATTTGGTATATTATAAACGGTTGATGGGTTAGTCCCGTATTTAACTTCGGGTACTCTAACTACAGTAATAAAAGGGGGTTCCACATTTTTGTCAATGTTTTGAATATCCCAAGTTTGTGCGAATTGAGCCCAATTTTGAGTTGTAATTAAAATATCTATCATTGGTATTACTTTTCCAGTGACGACAGTTTTTAAATCGTTCTTAACAAACTCTAACATACCACCATCTAAATCTGCATGAAGAATTGATTTAGGAAGGTAAGTACCATCTCTATTAATTTTATCTACTAACTCTTGTCTTCTCGGTAAAAGAGTTTTTTGTTCAGTTAGTGGAATGTCTTTTTTTATTTTTTTTGGTAAAGCCATTTAATTATAATCCGTTAAATTCATTTGGTCCAACAGGAGACGCAATAATAGTTTTATAAAATGGTTTATAACCACCATATGTGTGTTTGTTGTCAGAAACAACACGACCATCATTATTAACCGTGTAATATCTAACTCGTGTTTCAGTTTCGTAATAAGCTATATAATCACCAAATTCAATATCAATACCTAATTCATCCAAATGTGATTGATAAACCGATACTCTAATATTACCAGGTTCAAATTGTTCTATTTTAGAATTACCCACATTTTTATTTTCAGGAGCCATAACCTGTACAAATGCTTTAAATTCTATAGGAGGTAAAAATTTGATACCATCACTAACAGTCTCACCATACACATCATCTGTGACAGTTTTTTTACGGTCAATTCTATATAATACCAATGTAAAATTCATATCTCCGTGTAACCATTCTTCACCCATAGAGATATCCAAATTAAAATCTTCAGCACCAAAGAATTTACCTAATCTTGTTATTGGAACTTTATTTTCTGACATATTGATAAATATCCTAATTATGATTATTATTTATAATTAAACTTTAGTTTTGGAAAATAACGAAATAAAAAGTAATTTTGAAGTTGTTGAAAGAAAGGCTCTTAATATATTGGAAGAATATCAAGGGTCAAATAACTTTTTGATAAATTTAAAGAATAAGTTCTTAACGAATAAGAGCTTTGTTCCTACACGCTCACAATCAGATTATATTATAAACTATTCAGGTGTTAATCCTAAAGTCGCCAAAAAATGGGTTGACCTTGACCCTTATTTTGCTAAAAAAATATCTGATGAAAAACTATATACAACCATACCTGAAAAAATATGGGTTGAGAAATTATTGGTTGAGAAAGACAAGGCTTATCATATTTGGGGTAAGGTGTTTGAATCTGAACAACTTCATGACTTTTGGTTACCTAAAAGTGCCATAATAAAAACTCACACCACTGAAAAAGTTGAGATTGATTATTCTAAATACGAACATAGACCCCCATTATCACATCAGAAAGAATCTATTGAGAAATTGGTAGGTACTAAAAGATTTATCTTAGCGGATGATATGGGATTAGGTAAGACCACATCAACAATTATTGCCGCTTTAGAAACAGGAGCAAAAAGAGTTTTGATTATATGTCCTGCATCGTTAAAAATAAATTGGCAAAGAGAAATTGCAAACTATACTGACAGAAGTGTTTATATTGCTGAAGGTAAAAACTTTTCATTAGAACATGATTTCCTGATAATTAATTATGATATACTAAAGAACTTCCACGAATTAAAATCAAAAGAAGAAACATTAATATCTCAATTTAATCCTGAACTAATCATCATTGATGAGGCTCACTACATTCAAAATGGTCAGGCTCAAAGGACCAAACTTGTAAATAATTTTGCATCAAAAACAAAATATCTTTGGTTGTTAACGGGAACACCAATGACATCACGACCAATGAATTATTATAATTTATTAAACTTAATTGAAAGTCCCGTTGCTCAGAATTGGATGGCTTACGCAATTAGATATTGTCAGGGGTATCAATTTAATGCAGGTAAAAGAAAAGTATGGAATACATCAGGAGCATCCAACTTAGAGGAATTAAGGGATAGAACATCAAGACAATTTTTAAGGAGATTAAAAACTGATGTGTTAGATTTACCTGACAAGATAATCACACCAGTATATCTAAGACTCAAATCAAAAAACTACGAAGGTTTAATGGGTGAGTATTATAATTGGTATGAAAATAAAAAAGAAGAATCTTCATCATTAACGATTCAATTTAGTAAGTTGATGAAGGTTAGACAAGTAATTGCCGAAGAAAAAATAAATACCACAATAGAATTAGCTCAAAGTATTATTGACCAAGATAAAAAGGTCATCATATTTACAAACTTTACAGACACACTACAAAAAATTTATCAACACTTTGGTAAACAAGCGGTTTATTTAGATGGGTCATGTAGTAAACCTCATCGCCAAAATGCCGTTGACCAATTCCAAGAGAACGATAAAATCAAAGTATTTGTTGGGAACCTTAAAGCCGCGGGTGTCGGAATTACTCTCACCGCTGGTGAGGCATGTATTATGAATGACTTATCATTTGTTCCATCAGACCACCAACAAGCAGAGGACCGAGCTTATAGATTCGGTCAAAAGAATAGTGTGTCAATTTATTATCCTATATTTGAAAACTCTATTGAGGGAGCAATATATGATATTTTATCAAATAAGAAAAATGTGATTGATACCGTAATGGGAGATAATATTGATAAGAGTGATGTTGTACAAGAAATAATGAATCGTATACATTCTAAGTGATATTTTGAGGTTTCGGCTTATTTATAGTAATATATTAAGAATATGAAATCGTTAGAAGAAAAAGCAAAATTGCTTACTGAAGATATTAAAAAACAATCCGCTAAAAGAACACTTATTAGTGAAGCGAAAAAAATTGGGATTGAGAAATTGCCGTACGCCTATTCAGCTTTAAAAAATTTCATTGATGCTGAAACAATGGATTTCCATTACAATAAACACTATAAAGGATATGTTAAAAAATTAAATGACGCATTATCCAAAAAAGAATATGGTGATGTGGAACTTGAGGATATTATTAAGAAAATCAGTAAGTACAACAAAACAATTAGAAATAATGCTGGTGGAGCATTTAATCACGCTTTGTTTTGGAAAATGTTATCACCTAAAGAACAACAATGTGATGGACCGATACTTAAAAAAATAAATCAGTCATTTGGCAGTTTTAAAGAATTTAAATCTAAATTTGAGGATATATCTAAAAATAGATTTGGTTCAGGATGGGCTTGGTTAGTCTTAACTAAAAGAGGTACATTAAAAATCATTTCAACACCAAACCAAGATAATCCATTGATGAATATTATTAAAAATGGAGGTTACCCTCTATTAGGTTTGGATTTATGGGAGCATGCATATTATTTAAAATACCAAAATAAAAGAGATGAATATATCCGTAACTTTTGGAAATGTGTGAATTGGAAATTTGTTAACGAACTGTTGAAGATGAAAACTCAAACTAAAATTAATGAGAATATTAAAATGAAATATATCATTACTGAGGGTGTTTCCGATAGGTGTAAGAGGTCCGATGTTGTTAAATACAAAGACATATTTAACACCAACAAGTATGTTAAAAAGATTTACCGATATGGGATTGAAAAAATATTATCAGATGTATTTCCTGACAACTACTATAAAAAAGATGAGTATGGTGTTGACCAAATGAATGGTATCTATGATTTAGAAAAACCTGGTAGGTCTGTATTAAATAAAATTAATACAAACTACGAGGTGTTCTGTGTTTTAATAAATGACATTAACAAAGTATTAACAAAATTAAACAGACCAACAATATCATTTGATGGTAAGTCAGTTAAACAACAAATAGACGAATCTAAAAAACTTATTGAGGTTGTTAATGAATTTAAATTTAGAATTTTTACAATTTCATCTCCGACATTTGAAAACATAATGGCAACATTAGGTAGTACCAACAAAATTGGTGATGCTACTGAAGAGATGGTTGTTACCAAACTTAAAGAAATCTATGGTGAAGATAATGTAGAAAAAGTGGGAGAACTTGGTAGTTTGGAAGATGCTGTCGGTGGAATTGATTGTAGAGTTAAAATTGATAATAACATTTTCACTGCACAAGTAAAACCATATAAAACATTTGACCTATCAAATGGGGAATATACAATGAATGATACTGGTCAAATAAAACAATATACAACTGATTGGTTAATTTTTGCAAGTACTAGTGGTAAAATTATGATTTTTGATAATAAAAATGTCAAAATAACTAATGGTAAATATGTTATACCTGACAATAACTTAATAAAGGATATTTATTAATATGAAATTCATAATGTCTGAAAGTCAGTACAACCGTATTTTTGAATCTGATGGTGAAGTCGTAACAAATGCGGACACCCGTGATTATTTATCTAAACTATGTAAAACGTCAAGAAACATTAACAGTCCATCGTGTAGATTAAAATCATTGAGGGATACTTTAGACGACAAACTTAAAAAATCATTAAATGATTCTATAAGGTCAATACACAAATTTTTTGGTCATAAAAATGTTGGGTTACTACCTAAGATTTTAGAGTTATCATTACAATATGAAGATAGAACTATTAGCATACTAAAAACCATTGCAAAATTTATAGATGGTAATGAAGTGGAAAATGTACCTTTAAAAAGAAAACTTAAACAAATAAGTAGAGAGGGTATTATACCTGATGATTTAGAGGAAATACTTAAAAATGTTCGTCAGACCGAATATACCCAATACGAAAACAGTTTTGTTGGTGAATATTTTGACCCTAAACGAACTGGGTTAAGTTTAAATTATAAATGTGGTGAAGAAAGTACCGATAAATTTATTGATATTATAGATAAACTTAAACAAACTTCCGATGAGAATGAATTCACCGAACTACTAGAAGATATTAAATCTTGTATAGTTGAATCTTTAGAATCATCTAACCCAACTAAAATTGATGTTGTTTCTAAAAAACCTTTATATGTTATTGATGATAATGGTAATGAAGAAATCCTTTTTAGTGCGGGGTCAAAGTTTGAGATAAAAATGATGGATACTAACATTGATAGTTATTTGTCCGAATTCTTTTCTATTTTTAAACAAAGCGATTTATCATCTTTTAAACCAACTCATTTAGGAATATATAACCACACCATAGACGCTATATTCAAGTGGGTTGAAAAGTTACCAATTGCTGAAACTTTCCTTGATAACTTGTCAGGTAATATGGACGGTTTAATATATGATGATTATACTATTATACCGTCAAAATACATTCAATTCTATTGGTCTAATTTAGGTCAAAGAGGGTGTAATGAAAAAAGATTATCAATTAGATTTAGAATTAATCCTGACCTTAGAGGTACCTCAATCCCCGCTTATGTATTTGACAGAGAATCTGATGTTTTAAAAAAAATTATTTTAAACATCCCTAAAAAAGATACCGACAAAATAATTTGTAGATAAAAGAGTATCGTCTAGATATTTATATATAAAAAAATATATATGTCAGTTATCCCAGAACCAGAAAGAAGTTCCCTATACAAAAAAGTTAGACATTTGTTGGGAGCCCCATTACGTTCAGTTGAATTAGAGGACGAACAAATGGACACATTATTAGAGTTCTCTATAGGGGAATACTCACAATATGTTCAAGATTGGCTAATTGAATCTCAATGGACTTCATTATATAATCTTAATTTAGATACTCAATCTTTATCCCGAGCATTTATTACTAAGAGTTTGGATTATGAAACGAGGTACACATACGCTTATTCTAAAATAGTTGGATTACAAGCTGGTGGTGATTGGGAATTAAAAAAAGACTACATTCAGTTACAAGCGAATCAACAAATGTATGAAATTCCCGCTAATAGGGAAATCAATGAACTACTATGGTTTACACCTTCAGAATTAAATAATTTACTATTTGACCCTTGGACATTTGGAGCCCTTGGTGGAGCTGGACTTGGTGGACCTGCGGGTTATTCACAAATGGGTTATTCGGGTTCATATTTTATGATGCCAGCATTTGATATGTTATTGAGAATGCAAGAAATTAATATACAAAGAAGAATTATCGCTGGTGACCTAACTTACACTATTACGGCATTACCTGATGGTAAAAAGTCAATTAATTTAATGAATACTCCAGGTGGTAAATTTGACTTCGGTAACGCAACATTAATGAGAGGTAAAGTGTGGTATCATTATTATGACACAACACAAGGTGGTAGAGATAAATGTCTTAAAGATAATCCTGATATTATCAAATTACCTTCAGATGTCCCTTTTGAAAACATGAGTTGGACTGAACTTAATAACCCTGCACAACAATGGGTTAGACGTTGGTTTATTGCATATTGTAAAGAAACACTTTCAAGAGTAAGAGGTAAATATAGCGGTAACTTAAAAACACCCGATTCTGAATTAACAATGGATTATCAATCATTGTCAACTGAAGCCAAAGATGAAAAAACAAAGTTAATTGAGGAATTAATTGGGGCCGAAGGAAGACTAACAAGATTGAAACCTGAAAAGGTTATGGAACGTGAGGCATTATTAGCTGAGAACTTAAATAAACAATTAAAGTTCAGAGCAATGCCAAGACAAATATATGTGATATAAAATGAAAACGTTAATAAATAAAAAAAGAATTGGTGATAAATTTTATATGACCGAAACAGTTATTGATGATAGGTCACCTAAAAATAATGAAATTAAAGTTATTTCAAACACTGATTATAGAACCAAAGGAGAAAGTATTTTGGTTGTTAGAGAGGTTAACTCATCAAGAGTTATGTTGGATTCATCTACAACTAAACATATAAAGATAAAAGCATTAACAAAAGTTTTTATAATACCCATGATTGGTAAAATTGATGAAGAATATGATGAAATTTTTATTGATAAAGGGGCATGTGTTGAGTTATTATCAATCAATAACATATGGTATATATTATCTAGTGATGGGTTAAAACAAGAATAAAATAAAAGGGACTTTTGGTCCCTTTTTTATTATACATACTCTTCGTACCCTTCACTAGCTAACTCGTAGATATAATCAGGCTGAATTCCTACCTTACCCCAAAATTCCATTTCTTGTTCAGTTATTGTTAACAAATCCTCAATGGTATCTTGGTCTTGTTCATTAAATGGTTTACCATTAATTAATTCACATTGTTCAGTTGTAAAGAAACCTCTATCTTCTGGGTCAGTAACTAATAACCCATCTCTAACCTCATCTTTAAAGACAATAAGTAAGGGTTCTATTCGTTTGTTGAATGTCGCAATCGCTCTTGGTACATTATACTCACCTGTCATATTTGGGTCCGATTCAATATCAGAACTTTCTAACATATAACAATTAATCTGTATCATAGCATCCATTGTCTCTAAAAGTTCTTTACCTGTTTGGTTACGGTATATGTCTTTGTGAGCGTCTTTCCATCCCGTTTTTGGTTTACCCACTTTTTGGACATCCCCTTGAGAAGCCTTTGTACCATTATTTACATAATAAATAACATCACCAAGATTCACATTTAATTTATGTTGAATCGCCAACTCCATATGTGCCATGCGTGACATAGCACCGCCTGACTTAGTTTTTTGGTTTGCTCTTTTATTATAATCATCCAAACTCAATTTAACTTTAGCTCGTTGAGCGATTTTCATAAGTGGAATCTCCTGATTAAATATTTTAGTCAGGTATTCATAATACCACTCAACAAAACCTTTACCATCACCCTCAAGTAAAAGTCTAACCGCTTTATCCAAATACTCCTCAATATAAAGAGGTAGTTTCTTAGATTTAATTGTGTTACCTGTTAATTTAATTTTACCCTTATGTTCTAAGGTTGCATAATTCTTTCTTGCCAAGTTGATACAAGATTTCCAGGTACCGTCACAGTCAAGTCCCATTGCACCTCTCATAAACAAATCATTAAACTCAGCAACATCAGCATCGTAACCTGTATATTCTTTACCCTCTTTAACTAACCAATTTAGTCCTTTACCAATATACTTTCTATCATCAACACCACCTTCAGGTAATGAGAAGTTCATACCATCCGTATCACACACTAGTGGGGTGTAACCTCGTTTCATAAAGAATCTTAACATCTGACGAAGATATTGTCTTCCCGTACAAGTAATCTGTTCACCTTTGTGCATGTCACCCCAAGCAAATACTTGTGGAGCGGATAACGCACCGAATAGGGAGTTGATAAAGATTTTAATCGGTAATTGTTTTCGGTCAAACTTAAGTGAGGTTTTCTTATCCTTACTTTCCCACTCCTTAGCCAAGTTTTTATACATAATACGAGAGTTACGGAAGTAAGCTAACATTCCTTTCATCGCCCCCATAACGTCACATTCAGGGAACACATCATGAACCAACTGAATAGATGGATATAGTGAAGAGTAGTCAAGTTTTAATACATCCTTAGAATAACCTGTTTTTAATAATCGTGATAAACCACCAACAAACGCACCTTTTTCTTGTTTTTGGGGGATTGCTAATTTGTGTTTGTATGACCACGCTAACATAATCATTTTCCATAAAGTTGCGGTACCCATTGTTGAAACTCGTTCATATGTTGTTGGTACTAAGGATGCTAATAGAAACGTTCCTTGGTTAAATTCCTCATCCACCAATAACGTTTCCTCAAGGTCATCGTCAAGATAACGCTCAACTAAATCATCACCTGTTGTTTTAATATAAACCTTATTATACTTTTCACAGATAGCATCAACCTTTGGGTCAACACCAACTTTTCTATAGTTACCATTCTCAATGTTTAACCAAAACTCTTCTTTCTTAGCATAGAATGGACCGATATCTAAGTGGTCAATATATACACGGTCTTTAGCCTCAGCATCAATATACTTGGTAATATACTTCAAACCTGCGGACTTAATACTTGAGTTAATTGCTTGTGCTCTACGAACCGCGTGAATGATATCAACAACATTATAACCCCACATACCAACTTGGTTATATCTTTCCACCTCATTTGCTAATTTTAAAAGGTTTTCAGACTGTTTTATGGTTGCTTTAGGGTTTAGGGTATGACAAATTTTTTTAATGTCTATATTCAACATTTTACATCTTTCAAATATCCAATACCAGTCAAAGTTTGCGGAGTTGTACCCACCGATAATAGTTGGTTTAACCTCATCAATTATTCTAAAGAACTCAACTAAACCTCTACGTTCTTCATCTTCGTTTGAACATTCAATAACTCTTTGTAATCCTTTATTTGTTTTAACCCCAATCATGAAAATACGACCGTCTTTTGGTTCTAAAGAGGTCGTCTCAAGGTCAAATACAAACCTCGTGATATCATTATATTCGTCAAACCCTTTGAATAATCTTTTTTCTTTTGAGATGAGGTATTGTTCAACAGGGGGTAATACAGATATTCTATCTTTGGTTCTTTCACCCCATGGGTCAACACCACCATCACGAAAAAACTGAATTAAGGAACGGTATCCTTTTAATGATTTAACCATAAATTTTAAACCATTTTCTAATTGTTCATTAGATGTACCATCCTCATGAGTTGTTCTTAACTTCTCAATCATAATACCATGTTTGGACATACCTTCTTTTTGAAGAGCCTTAGATGATTGATAGAAATTTAAACCACGTAAATCACCAACCCACGCAAATGCAGTGAATGTGTCTTTTTGGATTAACTTACCTTTAATGGGGTCTTCTTTGATTTTGTAGATGGAGTCCGACACATAATCGTACTCAATAGCAACTATAAATTGCTCGGGGTCATTACCTTCTAGGAAGGTTTTGATTTCTTCTTCGTTTATCATACACTTATAGTTTTAAATGGTTCATTTGCTGCCGTTACAAACGACATTTACCTTACATCAATAAGTATATTAGTAAATTTGTTTTTTGTCAAATAAAAAAAGAGGGTTTTTGTGACCCCCTTTTTTTTTATCTTAAAAAATAATTTAACTTGCCACATCTGTAATTAACAGTGTATCAGTTGAGTCGTAATATGATAGTCTAAGTTGAGCATCACTTCTTAAAAATATAGTACAATTATAGTTAGCATATACGTGAGTTGATAAACTAAGATTTACAGAATTTAAACCAAATTTAACTTCGTTTAATTGGAAATCATTACCTATTATATTAAAGTAAAAATTGTCAGCAATATTATTATTATAAAAATATTCACCAATATTATTATTATAAAAATAATTACCTATTTTATTACCTTGACTAACACTACCACCAAAACCAAAATCATTATTAATGAGATTAGAATAGAAATAATTTCTAATTTCATTATATGAGAAGTTATTAGCGATATTATTAGCATAGAAATCATTACCTATCTCATTATATTGAAAATTACCAGAAATAACATTAATATAAAAACTATCCCCTATTCTATTTTTAGAGAAATTGTATGTACCAATAGTTAAATTGGTTCCAATAGTATTAGTTTCAAAAACTTGACCAATATTATTTTCGTAGAATAGTGAATATACCGTATTACCATTATATCCGTTACCAATTAAATTACGATTATAAGTTGAGTAACTTTCATTATTATTATACCCATTACCAATATCATTATTATAGAAATCGTTATAGATTTTATTATTATTAAATTGGTTTCCTATTTCATTATTTTGAAAATCTCCATTAGTCCAAACATTATTGTTAAAGTCGTTCCCAATATTATTTCTATAAAAAGAACCACCAATTAGAATATTAAAATCAAAATCACTACCAATTCTATTATTATTAAAATTAGAGGTGATATAGTTGTTATTAAAATTTTCCCCAATTATATTACCGTCAAAATCATCATTCGTTGAGTTGTTATAAAAACTATCACCTATTTGATTATTATCACAATCGTCATTAAATGTGTTATTATAAGAACCGTTACCAATGGTGTTGTTTCTAAATGAACCTATTAAGAATACATTATTTGCAAGTAAAAAATCCCCAGTTCCAAATTTTAAATGTAAATTAGAATAGTTACCAATATAGTTATTAACCGCTCCACCATCATCAATAGCATCACCAAATGTTGTGTATTCAAAAACTTGGTCTTGTCTTACATTAGGTTGGTAATAACTCATTATACCATCATCATTTCCATAATAATAAGGTGAGTCAGTAGTTTCATTTATTGTTACACCTGATATAATTGCGATAGAATCACTCTCAACTGATATAATTTCGAAAAATGAAGGATTTAAATTTCGTACTGAAACAATTGACCCCGTTGAGAAATTTGAAAAAAATGTGGTACCTGTATTACCATATAACACGCCTGTTGTTCCTGTTAAACCACTTATCCCAACAAGACCACTTAATGGGTTATTTTCGTTATATGAATACCCATCATATCTTTTAAATAAAATACTTCTGTTATCATAATCAGTTCTATTATTAAAGTTATCAATTCTTTCAGTAATTCTACCTTTTGCAGGACTACTCGTGATTTCAGTGGTATTCCAAGTTATGTCGTATGTTATTTTATCATTAGTGTATAATGTAGAATATACAGTAGGTGAAAATTCTGTTGTGGATACCGCCAATAATAAAATTGGTTCTGTTGTTCCTGTTTTATAGTTACCCGTTGTAATAGGGGTTTTAGTGTTATCATAGTTTGGTTGGTCGTAACACGTTTGGAAGTCAGTCATTAAGTAATAACTTCCAGCGGTTAGTGTTCCACCTGTGGCGAATGAATATAACTCATCGTAAGTTCCTTCGTTATAGTTTGAATTAGTGAATGCTGAATAGGGTATATGGTAAGTATCGCCACTTAATTCTACGGGAAATAATGTATCCCTTGTTACTCCCGAAAGATATGTTAGTTGTCCAATTGTTTTACCAGTTAGTGTCATAGTTTTTTTATTTTATAAATTTTATATAGAATATTAAAATTCTAAGTATTCGTTATTTCCAATTATTATATACACACCACCCTCAGTTATTATAGGGTTAATTAATACATCAACAGGTGGTGTTTGAGTTGGAGTTAAGGTCGGAGTTGGTGTTGGTGTATTAGTCGGTGTAGAAGATGGTGTTGGTGTATTAGTCGGTGTAGAAGATGGTGTATGAGTTGTTGTTGTGGTAGTTGTTACGGGAATATGTGTTGTTGTTGTTGTTGTTACAGGATTGTATGTTGTTGTTGTTGTTGTTACAGGTGGACATGGGGGACACGTCGGGCAAGGTGTTGTAGTTGTAGTTGTAGTATAAGGTCCGTTAACACAACAAGGAAATTCGGAAACATAACAACTTTCATAAGGTAATTCGTCACTTATAAAAGACTCTTGTACATTTATAAATAAATTTTCTCTTATTGGTAAAATTAAAACACCATCATCATTACGTAACATGAATTGTCCTTCATAACGTCCTACTCTATTTGTGTCTTTATTTGTGAATTGGTAATAGATGTAATATTCAGGTTCCGCATTAGGGTCTTCAAAAAGTTTTTCAACAAACCCCGCAGGTCTACTACTTATTTTTGGAACCCCTGTCTCAACATCAACCATAGAAAAGAATATTGTGGACAACTCTATGGTATTCATAAAGTTATTATAATCACTTCTACCGTCCTTAACTACTTGTAATTTTAATACTGGTAATGTTGCGTTTTTTTTAATAAAAAACTCCATCTATTATTTTTTACTATAAATACTTTATAATATAAAATAATTAACTTTCCTTTCTTAATTCACGCGAATAATGGTCAAACCTGTTATGTTCAGTTGGTGTCATTAATAATAAACCACCACTAATTCTACCTTTCTTAGTCTCTTGGAATATGTGACTCATCCAAGTTTGTTCATATGGGTGTGCCCAAGTTGTTTCTAAAAACATTTTTCTATTACCTTCTTTTGAAACTACTTGTGGCCAATTACAGTAATAAACATCACCTGTAACATATGGTACACCTTCATAACTTCTAACACTAGTATATTTCGCCTTAGGTGCGTTTTCTGAAGTACCTAATTCAGGTAATTTTTGATTGTCAGGCCAATACTCTTCTCTAACAGTTTGTGGTACGTTATACCAACTCCATTGTACACTATTATCACCAAAGAATTCACTAAAATTTAACTTAAGGAAATCAAATTTTTCTTTCTGTATTATTGAAAGGGATTTAATAAATAAATTAGGTGCAAATCTATTAAACCCATTTCTACATACCTCACCTTTATTTGGGTAAAAGAACATATCATCCTCAAAAAAATACATATAATCCATACCTGACTTCTCAAAGTGTTCCGCAACCCATTGTCTTCCACCACATATTCCTAAATTATCTTTTTTTATGTGTTCAAATCCATAATTAGAACATATTTCAGAATATATTGGGGTTGTCGTAAAATCCGTTGAGTTATCTAAAAGAATTTTACGTGGTTTTTTAATAAAATCTTCATCATATACCAACATAGATTCTATTAAAGTTTTGAGTTGGTTTGGACTATTGAACCCAATAACATATAACCCGACACTATCTTTGGATGGTGGTGTAAATGATAATTCGTTTGAAGGTTTGATAACCTCTTGTTTAGAATTTAAAGTTTCATTTTTTAAATCCTCAAAAAACTTACCTATAAGACCGTTATATTCAATTTCAAAATAAGACACCTTATCTGGATGTTTGTAAGTTATTACTGAAAATAAACTTTCTTCAGTCCCCATTAAAGATTTTGATAACGAATCAATTAGTAATTGATAGTATATTCCATTAATCTCAGATATGGATTCCTTTGGCCCCCCAAAAAATCCACCTCTTGACACTAACTTGACTTCGGTACCTGCATACTTATTTAATTCGGTCAGATTAAACCCATGAATTTCATTCGCACCCTCATATGGAAATGATATAAACGAAAATTTATCAACAAATTTATCAACTTTTGACAATACTTTATCATGGGTAAAATACCCAGGATGAACAGTATTAGTAATTCCCGCATCAATCCAAAACAGATAATCAGAATTAAACTTATCCATAATACGAGCATCGTTTAGTAAAAACACTTTACTCATTACTAAAGGGTTATAGTATTCTAATCTTGCCTGTGTTGATTCTCTTAACCAACCTACTTGATTTAACCACTCATCACTGGTTCTAATTTTTTGTATTAAATCAAAATAAGTGTTATCTTTAAACCAATCTAAATTTCTTATGATAAATTGAGTATTAGAAATAGACCTATGTTCCATGACAAATTTTTGTAGGTTTTCATCCCCAAAAATTATCATGTTTTCCTCAATTTTTAGTAGTTCTTTGAGTTTATTAAGGTAGTGTTCCATAGACCTGGCCCAATCATTAGTTAGACTATTTCTACCTATATCCCATAATCCAGTTACAATTGTTGTTTTATTCATTTTCAAATCTTTGATTATATAATTTATTACCCCAATCAGAAAAATGGGGTAAATGAAATGGTGCAAAATTTCTAACAGGTTTAAATGAGTGTGGTATTTGAGATGACCATATCCTATCTAACATATCACCATCTTCACCACCCCAACCAACATATTTTTCATTAAAACCACCTAATTTTATTAATAAGTTTGTATCACATATATATACCCCACCTAAACCACCTAAATAACCATTAAGAGGTCCATTATTTCTGTTACCTGAATATGCATATGACCAATCGGCCTTTTCTATTTGAAATTCTCCGTCTATAATATACTCACTAACTCTATCTTCTAATTTAGCCAAATCAAAGGTCACAACATCTCCGTCATTTAAAAATTTAAATATTTCTAAAAATTTGTTATAGTCGTCTTTATGAAAAAACGCATCGCAATCAACCATCATAAAAAAATCATAATTTTTTTGGTCGTTTAAGATTATGTTAGTCTTTTCCGCCTTTTTATAAACACCTAAAGGGTAAGATATATGTATAGAATCCTCAGTTACTCTATCTACTGAAAAATCATATAAATTACATACCGCATTTATATCATTATCTTTTAAAAACGATGTAAATTTTTTTATTTCACCCCAAGAAAAATTTACATTTCTAATTCTAGTTGAGTTTGGTTGTCCATCATCCCAAAACTTCATGTTAATTGATAGAGATTTCATTTAGTTCCTCAAATATTTTATAAAAACTTTTTCTAGTTTTTGTGTATTCATGTAAATCAAGTCCAGGGATTCTATCTTCTTCATGCCACCAAATATCAAAATACTTTGGGTTAAATAACCCATTATGATTATAATACATTAATGACATAATGTTTTCTTCATAATAAAGTTTATTTTCATTATCCAAAAGTTTGTTTACATATTCTAAAAATAGTTTACAATAATCTCTCATTTTTTCTTTTTTTCCACCAAAAAAACCTCCAATTATATGTCGTTCCATACAGTGTTCTTTATAGTATTCATATGGTACGGTTCCTGACCAAAAATTATTAACATTTTCTTTGGCACATAAAACTATTTTATCATCCGCAAAATCAATTAGATTGTTTAGACACTCATTATTGAATAAAGTTGATTCATAATTTTGTTCCCAATATCCAATATTGTTCATGTGTTTTGGGGGAAACAATCCGCTATGTGACAACCCAGCATCAAACCAATATACGTTATCGTAATTACCAATTTCTAGTTCATCCAATGACCATATAAATTTACAATACTGCACCTCAACACAACGGTCAGATTGTTTAGTCTCATTAACATTTTTAATTTTATTTATTTTTTCAGTTAGACTAAAATTTTTTAAATCAAACGTTTTGATAATTAATCTATCTTCACTAATTTTGTTTTGTACATAGAAAAACTCTTTTAAACTTTCAAGTTCGTCTTCTGAAGTGTAACAAACAAAATCAGCGTCAGTCATTTTTAAAATAGTTCTTAGTGAATATCTATAATGACCTCCTCTACTAGGTCTCCCACCTAATTCTGTTCCGTGTAAATTAGAATAAATGGCTGTTACTATTTTAGTACTCATATTTTTTTATCGTTTCTTTTATTTTTTCCCAAAGGTTAAAATTTGGGTCCTTAAAAAAATTAGATTTTAATTTTAAAATATCATTTTTTTTTGAATTATAAATAAAATCGTAATCATTAATTATGGATTCTACCACATTTGTAATTTCATCATTATTTAAGTCACTAATATTAATATAACAATTGTCGGGTATGTATTCATTAATGTTAACACAACCTAAATAAATTGGAACTCCGTCTGTTAATATAACGTCCCAAAATTTTTCACTTATATAATTTTTTTGTATTGAGTTTTCACAAGATACTGAAAAGTTGTAATCATCAACCCCTACATGTTTATTCCACGCCTCACCTTTTATGTTTTTACCATTTGACTCCCAATACGTCCCAAATATATCAATATTTTCATTATCTGATAACTTTATACCTAAGTCAGTTCTTTGTATATAGTTAATTTTAGAAGTTATGGGATTTGATAGGTGATTGTAATGTGTTGAATAATCTTTCCTCACAACCATTGAGATAGGTTTTGTTTTATTAAAGTTCTTATATAGAATATTCTTTGACCAATCCCATTCTTCTCTGTGGTCAATATCTCCTCTACCACCGTAGAACATTGGTAATAATGTCTCAATGTACTCACCTCTATTAGGGTATTCTCGTTTATCGGCAATAAAAATTTTAGAACAAAATTCATGTATACCATCTTTGGGTTCATTAGGTGACCATAATGGTTCTTGAGAGAAATAAAAAGTTTTTTCTTTAGGAGTTTCTATATTTTCCCAATCGGTTCTACCAAACACCACCGTATAATCAGGATTATTAGTGACAAATTCAAATTCATCTTGGTCAAATACAAATTGTTTAATAAATCGGTTGTTTAATGAATTAGTATCTGTCCACCAACACTCTAGTTTAATTTTAATCATACTTTAAAGTTTATCTTTATTTTCTTTAAAGAATTTTTCATACGGATATTGTTTTAAATCCTCAATATTTTTTTTCATATGTTGACCAAATAGTCCTGTAATACCTTCAGATACTGGAACATATTTACAAGGGTCATCAACAAAACAAAAATGTCGGTTAAATTGAGAGTATTTTCCTACCCCAGGTTTTATATTTTCATCTCTAATATCTATCACCAAATTATTAAATCCGTGAACCCAAGCTTCTTGTATCCATTGATTATACGTCTCAATATATCTATAAAAAATATCACCATCTTCTTCACCAAAACCCAATAACCTCTCATCAAAATAACCTATTTCATCTAAACAATCTTTATGTATTAAAAAATGCGAGAAAGAACCGTTAATTCTTCGTAAATCAGGTTTGTCCCCTAAACCAGGTATTGTAAGTTTAAATACCTCATCGTTGTCTAATTCAACATCATCGTTTAATACTAAACACCAATCTTGTTTACTGTGAACCACCAAAGTATTCCACAACTTAGATAAACCTCTTTGTTCTGGAAAAAATATTGGGAACACGTTATCAAATTTTAAACATAATTCTAAAATTTGTTTTCGGTAATCATTGTTAAAATCTTGTTTATAATCACCATTGACCGCAATTAATATATCGCAGTTAGTTAATTCCCTAACTTGGGTCACTAATTTTTCCACATACGAATACCTTCTTGAGAAGGTAGTTATACAAACTGAATAGTTAATATCTTCCATTAAATTATAAATTTCCTGTTAATCGGTCACACCATCCTTTAGACTTGGAATACGGCCAAACAACCCAATAAGATGGTTTATGTGTTGTTTGAAACTGCCTCCACACTTTACAATAACCATCAGGGTCATTTTTCATTCTTTGGATTTCTCCTGGGTCGGCATCTTGTCTATAGATAGTTTCATCATTTTCATCGTGGAAGGCAACCACCCAAAAATCATAATCATCTTCAGGTACACTATCATAACCAATATCAATACAATGTTTGAATATTGTTGCAAAACTACTCAACCACTCTTCTTCAGTTTCATAAATGTGTGGGTTAGGTGGATATTGTTTATCTAAAGTATATTGTTGCACTGCTCTTCTTGAAAACAAAAGTCCTGAATATATTTCATAATCTCTTAAAGTTCTTTCGGTTCCAAAACCATAGTTTCCGAAATCAATGGTTACCTCTTCACCATCCATAGCAAATAATTGTCTGTTTTTTGCGTGAGACACATTATTTTTAGTACCCCAATCTTTATCATCATCCCATTGTTTTACACGACCTTTTCTTGTATACTCGTGCCAAATAACTACTTTATGAGGGTGAAACAAATCATATCCGTGAGTATATGCTCTTGCCGCTATTGAAATCTCTTCTCCGTGAAAATAAAACTCAGGGTCGTGTTGTACCTCTTCACTAAACTTACCTAATGTAAACGCAAAATGAGCGGAATAAAATCTTGCAGGGATTGGTTCCTTTAATTTATCCCAGCCAGGTATTGTCTCAGGTAAGAAAAATACCGCACCTTCAGGTATAAATCTATCAAACACCATTCGCCAAGGTTCTCTTATTCTTTCCGCGGGGTCATTCTCAGGATTAAATGATGAAACATATCCCGTTAGTAAAGGTTTTTCGAACCCTTTCTTTTGAAGTTGTTTAACCATCTTAATTAGAGTGTCGTCCCAATCCTTTTCAAATCTCATATGGGAATCTATCTGAAGAGTGTATTCTTCACCACCATATAATTGTTGGACTTGATTTCTCGCCCAACAAACACCTTTAGATTCTGAATATAAAACATCAACAACTCTAAATCGTTTATCTTTTGAATATTCCTCCAAAGAATCAAAACCATCTTCAGGGTGATATTGTCTACAAATACCAATAACCAAGTTTTTTGGTCGTTTAGCATTTTCAATCATACTTTTAATTGTAGGGATAAGTTGGGGGTCTCTATATGAGGCAATCTGAACAAATATTTTCATAGTTAACTTTTTATGAAAAAAATAACCTTACAAATTAAAAAATAAATATAATTTCACTTATTTAAGCACATCCCCCTACACTTGAAACTGACATAAAATCAGAAGGTGAATTAATGTTATCCCAATTAGGATATGACGGGGAGAATGAACAACAATACGGGTAGAATAATCCCCCATTATTTAATGTATCTAAAGTAATACCACCACCTAATAAAGTTGACCAAATCCATAAAGATGTGCCAATATCAAACCAAACAAAACCATAAGTTAAAGTGTAGTAAGGTTTAGAGTTATAGTATCCTGTTTGATAAATTGTGTCAGAATCACCTAAAAATGTTGAGTAAGTATACTGGAAACAAACCACTAATAATGGTGTTGATGTAACAGTGTTAGTCGGCGTATTAGTAGGTGTTGGGGTATTAGTTGGCGTCTCGGTTGGTGTTGGTGTTGGTGTTGGGCAAGTAATACAAGATTCACAATCACCGTAGCTTGTTCCATCCCAAATTATATTAGCACTTGCTGGTGTTGTTACTAATAAAGTATAACAATTACCATTAGTTGCTTTTACAATATCACCTGACGTTAAATATGAAGGTACGCTGATGACTTTACCCTCCATAGTACAACAATCTAATGCGACTCTTTTAACAAAAATAACACTATTAGTTGGTGTAGGTGTTGGTGTTGACGTTACAGTTGGGGTGTTAGTAGGTGTTGGTGTAGATGTAGGACATAAAACATCAGGGTGAGATATATCACAAAAATAACAATCGGGTTGGGAACCTATTAATGAACATACGTATATATTTGTTGATGTCGTTGTTGGTATATATGTTGCGCATCCTTGAAACCCTGAACTAACAATATAATAAACTCCCGATAATGGATAATGATAATATGGTATATTACTAACTTTAAATTCTATATTTGAGTCGCAACAGCTAACAAATGAACCGATTATACCTGGTATAGTCGGTGTTGGTGTTTGAGTTGCGGTCGGTGTTGGTGTTGGTTGTGGACATACGTTCCCAACACAATAAGACCCAATAGTTACCTCAACTCCTGAGTCATAAACAGGGTTTGAACCACATACATATATGATAGTTAAAGGGTTAATTGTAAAACTAACCACTCCATTATCACAATTAGTATAACTAAACCCTAATGTACTCAAGGTTGGGTTTGTAAACGTTAAACAAACACAATTAGCATTTGTTGGTGTTATTGTTGGTGTTATAGTCAGTGTTGGGGTTGGAGTTGGTGTCGGCGGACATTCCACAAATTGGATTTCTTCACATCCTAACGAATCAACTATTTTCACAATTACACTTTGGGAACCATACAATTCTATTGGTAAATTAACATACAATGTTGGGGGGATTGAAACTACTCCAGTGTCTGCAGTATAACAATACGTATATGTTATATCACATATAATAATATCATAAGGTGAAGTTCCTGTAACACTTGTGATTTCAATAATTTGCATAGTCCTATTAGATAAATATAGTAGTCATAATTTTATGGTATAGACTATTATAAACTAAACTGTAATTTAATTCCTCCCGAACCGTCTTGTAGTGTTATAGGACTACCATCTTGTAATAATAATAAGCTAGCGACTTGTGTTGGAGTTACTGTCATTGTTGGGGTAACACTAGGTGTTGGTGTATTAGTAGGTGTTTCAGTCGGGGTTGGTGTTATTGACGAGCTAGGTGTATTAGTAGGTGTTTCTGTTGGTGTTGGTGTAGGAGTATTAGTTGGTGTTTCAGTTGGTGTAGGTGTTATTGACGAGCTAGGTGTATTAGTAGGGGTTTCGGTAGGAGTGTTAGTAGGAGTATTAGTTGGTGTTTCAGTTGGTGTAGGTGTTATTGACGAGCTAGGTGTATTAGTAGGGGTTTCGGTAGGAGTATTAGTTGGGGTTTCAGTTGGTGTTTCAGTTGGTGTAGGTGTTATTGACGAGCTAGGTGTATTAGTAGGGGTTTCGGTAGGAGTGTTAGTAGGAGTATTAGTTGGTGTTTCAGTCGGGGTTGGCGTGTTTGTCGGAGTTTCTGTTGGTGTACTAGTAGGAGTTTCAGTAGGTGTATTAGTAGGGGTTTCTGTCGGTGTATTGGTAGGGGTATTAGTTGGTGTTTCAGTAGGAGTATTGGTAGGGGTTTCGGTAGGAGTATTAGTTGGCGTTTCAGTTGGTGTATTAGTTGGAGTATTGGTAGGGGTTTCGGTAGGAGTATTAGTTGGCGTTTCAGTTGGCGTTTCAGTTGGTGTTTCAGTAGGAGTATTAGTTGGCGTTTCAGTTGGTGTATTAGTTGGTGTATTGGTAGGGGTTTCGGTAGGAGTATTAGTTGGCGTTTCAGTTGGCGTTTCAGTTGGTGTTTCAGTAGGAGTGGGTGTTAGAGTTTCTGTAGGAGTATTGGTTGGAGTTTCTGTAGGGGTATTGGTCGGCGTTTCTGTAGGGGTGTTAGTAGGAGTGTTAGTTGGCGTTTCAGTTGGTGTGCTAGTCGGAGTTTCAGTAGGTGTACTAGTAGGTGTTTCGGTGGGCGTATTAGTTGGTGTTTCAGTTGGTGTATTGGTAGGAGTATTAGTCGGAGTTTCTGTTGGAGTATTAGTTGGGGTTTCAGTAGGAGTATTGGTAGGGGTTTCAGTAGGAGTATTGGTAGGTGTGGGTGTTGGTGGAATTATTGTTGACGAACAAGTTTTATTGTAAAAAGAAAAATAGATATCATATGTTCCATATGGATAGTCAGTAAAATAAGTATACGGTATAGTTTGAAGACCTATATTTATAGTCCCACCAGTTAAAGGATAAAAAGTAATATCCCCAACCTGTCCGTTGTAATTAACACTTGATATGATTATTGAAAATGACATATTATTATAAACCGTATTTTGTTTTATCTACATTAAAGTTTTGTAACACTTGAGAGGACGATAAAGCAGTGTTATATATTCTCACTATTGAAACTGTTCCCTTGAAAAATATCTCACCTGTCCCATCGGTTTTAAGTCTACACGAAATACCAACCGAACTTGTATTACTTACTTGTCCTATACCCACTAAACTGGCGGTGCCTCCCGATACACCATTTCTATAAAGTGTGAAGACATCTGTTGTGAAGTTGAAAACCCCCACGACTTGTGCCCACGTATTTGTTGGGAATCCTGTTAAGTTTATATTTCTAAAAGTAGTACCATCATAAACTGCCGCGGTTACCGTACCAGTATTTTCGGCGTATCTAAAAACATATGGATACCTCAATTGATTAGTCTGATTCCATTTCTCTAATATTTCGGCTTCAGCAGTATTTGCTTGACCCGACGATGGGTTAAACCAAATTTCAACAGTATACTCACTGGTATTTGTAAAGTTCGTTACACCATCAACACTTGGTATTCTACCATATTGAGTAGTTCCATTAAATGTAAACCCACTTAATATATTATAAGTTGGACTACCCGATAAAATCGCATCTGTAGTCCCAACAGTTGTATCCCAAACAGTTCCTGAGCCAATATAACTACTTGGTGATAATTGTAGTTGTAAGTTTGATGTTACGATACTAGGTGTTGCCGATGGTGTTGAGGTTTTTGTTGTAGTTGGTGTGTTAGTTGGGGTAACTGTTGGTGTTGGTGTGGGTAATATATATTTAGCACTATCATAATTATAGTTTTGTAACACTTGAGCCCCCGATAAACCAATGTTGTAAATTTGAACCGCACCTAATCTATAAGAACAAGCGGAAGTTGTTGTTGTCAAATCCGTAGTGGATGGGTATCCGAAATTGAAATACATCGGTAAACTAGGCCCTAAATTGTATGGTGTGTCTCTCGAATAGGTTGATATTCCAACCATTGTTCCGTTTACATACGCAGTAAGTGTGGTCCCATTATATGTCCAACCAACATAATACCAATTATTCAGAGAGTGAGTAATGGATGATGTTATTGGTGCAGGACCATTGATAGTGTATGGCCAAACTCCGAATAAAAATCTATCACTAGAATCCCTTTGAATTTGAACATCGAACCAACCAAAGTCAGGTGAAAGAGAGCCTTGTTCAGAATAAATTATACCATTAGATGTTGGGTAAATCCAAAGGAAAGTAGATTGAGCCGTTCCTGTATTTACAGGTGATAAGTATGGGTTAATATTTGATGTGTATATATACTCAGATACTCCACCATCAATAGTTAGATATTTCGGAGAATCGTTTGTGTATGAAATAACACCTGTCATTGTCCCATTTATATTACCTTGTAAGTCAGTTATTATTGACCCACTACCACTATAAGAACTTGTGTTTTGAATATCCCAATTCATTATCAATCCTGATGATACTATAGAGTTAGTTGGTGTTTGAGTATTTGTTGGGGTAGAAGTAGGAGTTGGAGTTTCAGTAGGTGTGTTGGTTGGTGTTTCTGTAGGAGTATTTGTAGGAGTTTCTGTAGGAGTATTTGTAGGAGTTTCAGTTGGTGTATTAGTTGGGGTTGGTGTTGGAGGTGCTATTGAAACTGAACAAGTTATATCATATGATGAAACATAAATATCATACACCCCATATGGGTAATCTGTGAAATAAACATACGGTATTGTTTGTGGTCCGATGTTTATCGTACCACCAGTAAGTGGGTAAAAAGTGATATCCCCAACTTGTCCGTTGTAATTAATACTTGCTATGGTTATTGATAATGACATTATAAAGGGTTAGTTATTTTAATATTTAATTCTGAAGGTTCACCTAATACATTTTTTAATGTATCACCATAAACTATGTAATAAAAATCATCCGTCTCATAATACTCGTATTCACACCAACTTTTAGATAAACAACCTTCTTTAGGGTATCCATAAAATTGGTCACATAATTTAGTGGCTTCTTTAGCCTCATTTTCAGTTGTATATTTATAACCTAATACTATCATATTAATATGTGTTATAAAAATTGTTTATGTTGGTCTCAATACCTACTTTATTTACCGATTGGTCTGTATTATAGAACACAAATTCATTAACCCCACCTCTAAAATATAATGCACTTGACCCAGTTCTACCCGCGATATGAGTAAGATTAATTGGTGTCAACGACGCCCCCAAATCTTGTGAAGGTGCACCATCTTTAGAAATTAACATTCTACCCGTTGAGAAGTCAAAATAACCTAAGTGAGATAATAAATCTTCGCCCGTTAAACTAAATGCCAATACTCCGTCAAAGAATCCAAGTCCTTGAGCATCAACGAAAGAACCGTTATACCAAGCTCCACCGATTGACCCGCTAGACCCGAAGAATATGTAGTTAATATTATTTTGAGAAAATACTTGACCTAAAGTAAATGCTGCGGTTATTTGTATATTTGTTGTTAAACTTAATGGGGCTTTTGCCATTGATTCAAAAAAAGAGTGTAAGTAAGGGGTTATTTGATAATTACCATCTTTATCTAATAGTGCCGTTCTAGTCCCATTTATAACAACACCTTGTTGTTGATTTGGGGTATATTGATAAGCATGGTTGTCATTACCTGATTGGTCATACCAAACAACAACATAACCAGTACCATTAACTCCTTGATATAAACCACCTGTAAAAGACCAAGAACCATAAGGACCTGTTACAAAATCCATTAATGCTGGTGAATCTAAAACCACTTTACCATTTATTGTGGTAAAACCAATGTCTAATTCGGTATTATCAAAATTTCTTCTCACTCTCATGCAAGGACCTGAATATGTTGATGATAATTTTCTAGCCGAAAAAGCCGCAACTGAATTAGGGTAATTATCTAATAAAAATGGTGACGGAGTTGTTGGAGTGTTTGTTGGTGTGTTAGTAACTGTCGGTGTTGGTGTTTCTACTGGAAAGTTAATCTGTAAAGTAAAATCACATTGGGGTGATGGTGTTTTAGTTGGGGTTTGTGTGACAGTAGGTGTCGGTGTTATTGGTATTATAGTTAAAAGAATGTCGCACTCAGGTGCTGAAGTTTGTGTTGGAGTTGATGTTATTGTTGGTGTTGTTGTATTCGTTGGTGTTTGAGTTGGTGTTTGAGTTGGGGTTTCTGTGTTGGTTGGCGTTTGAGTATTAGTTGGCGTATTAGTCGGAGTTTCAGTTGGGGTTTCTGTGTTGGTTGGTGTATTAGTAGGTGTATTAGTTGGGGTTTGAGTATTGGTATTAGTTTGAGTTTGAGTATTAGTCGGGGTTGAGGTATTAGCTGGGGTTTTAGTCGGTGTTGGGGTTTTAGTTGATGTAATACTAGGTGTTGGGGTTTTAGTTGATGTAATACTAGGTGTTGGGGTTTTAGTTAATAAACATGGGTCAATTGTTTTAGTTGGGGTTTTAGTCGGTGTTGGGGTTTTAGTATTTGTTGGTGTTACTGTCGGGGTTTTAGTTACTAAACAAGGATTAAATGTAGGTGTTGATGTTTGGGTTTTAGTATTTGTAGGTGTAGGAGTTTTAGTATTTGTGGGTGTAGGAGTAACGGTAGGTGTTGGTCTATACACATTCAATATATTAGGACAATCCGCATCTTCAACTAAGATGGTATATGTACCGTACACCTCTCTTGGGGGAATTAACAAAGAAGGTTCAAAATCAAAGGGTAATGTTACCTCACCTAAATTAATTGTAACTATATCATTATCAGGTTTAAATAATATGGTTGCTAATTCACCATCATAATTTATACTACTTATAGTTATTTTTAATGACATTATCCATTTTTAAAATTAAAATTTATTCTCTATCGCTAAACAAACTTCACCATTTTGTTTAATTAACTTTTCCATATCACTAAATGATATGAATGCGTGACCTGATTTTCCCCAATTTTTCCCCCAACTATTTTTAATTCTAAATAATTTTTTATTTTTATCCACCCCATTAATTACATAAGCATGTCCGCCAGTTAATTTACCAGTGACCCTCATTAAACCATTCTTATCAGGGAAAAACATTGACCTATACCAATTAGTTCCCACAACTACAGGGCCTTTAGTTAAAACAGTATCTATTAATACGTTAATATTATAAGTCCATAAATATGACGAAATCTTATTTGTATTTTTCAAGTACTTAGCGCCACCTCTAACTGATGTACCATTATAATTTTCACCAACCCACTCATCTAATTTTTGAGCTTCTTTATAAATTAAGGTTGGATTGATGATTGGGGATATACCCTCATGTTTAACTGGTCCGTCCTCAATCCAATGAGCCCAAGCATATCCAACACATTGAGGGGTGTTTTCTTGATTGCCCCACCATTCATCGGCGTCCCAATACTTAGTTGTTAATATTGTGTTTTTAAGTTTTAACTTATCCTCAATTAAATAATTTTTGTCTCTTTCGTCAGGAATATATACTCTTCCTAATGGATGAGGTATTTCAATTGATTCTTCAAGTATATCATTTGTATCAGTAATAACGTAAGTAAAATCATTAATTTCACATACCTTTGTTGAGCAATCAGGGCAATCAGGATTAAACATTTCAAATTTCTGATTTAGAATTTTGAAGTTGTGTTTAATTTCAGGGGCGGATAACGGAGACGTGTACATTCTAAATTGAGATATAGCACCTTCAAATGTTCCAGCAAAATTTTGCTCTATTAATATATTAGTTTTTAGACCATTAAATGTTGTTCCTGTTAAATCGTTAATTGGAAAACATTCAGGGTCTTGTATATAAGGCCCAAATGGTAACGTTGTTGATGAAAATGTTAAGTTTTCTCGTAATCCTTGAGTACCCCCACCCCACGAGATGTTAAATGGAACCCCAACTTGTTTTTCTTTATCAGTATCTAAAGCTCTGGGAATTAATTCCTCAAAATTCTCAATTGTATAAAATATTTTACCATTAATATATATTTTTAACCTACCTTCTCGGTAATTTTTTTCACTTATCCATCTATCATTTAACTTAACAATTTCAATTTGTTCAGCAGTTTTTCCGTCAACTTTAGTATAAGGTACATTAACCAAAGAAACCGTGTTATTAGCCAATGATTCTAAATAAAGTTTTTCAGTTATTGTATCTAAACCACCTCTAAATAATAAATCACATTCATCTAACCAATTGTATCTTTCCCACACAATATTAACTTGGAACCAATGTTCTTCCTCTAACCAAGCAGGATTTTCTTGTTCACATCTTGGGTATATAGGTGGGGTACAATAATCAACTATCGTATACCCTGTCGTGAATGTAACACCAGTGTTTTCACAAGAGCCCGTTGTTTGACAATCACCTGTAATTGATAACATTCTAACCCCTATTTGAGGGTTTTTAGGGTCACCGCATAATCTGAACGATATTGCGTTGGATAATGAATCAAACAATGGGTCCACCTCGCAAGTATTCTCAACTGATGTAAATCCTGTTGTTGAGCATTTACAATCATCGCAAGTATCACATTTAGTACATGTTGGTGTGCAAGTTGGTATTATAACACAATTGTCAGGTGTGGGTGTAGGTGTGGGCGATGGAGTTGGGGTAGGTGTTATTATAGTGTCACACTTATGTTCAAAACATTCCCATCCACACGTTTCACAAGTATAATCTTTACAGTCACATCCACAAGTTATTTTTTTCTCTCGGTTACCATTACATAAATTACAACCATAATTAACGTGTGGGTCGTGAATATTATTTACCGACCTAGGAGGGTAAACATATATACAACGACTATCCGTTATTGTTTTATTACAGCAAGCACAGGTAGTTAATCCCGTTAAAGGTGTTGTTACTCTTGTGTACCCTGTAAAACAATTTGGGGTACCATCAGCGTGATGATAAAATTTATTTTCCGCTCTAGTCCCAAAATAAAAGAATGTATTTTTATTATTAGGGTAAATTTCGTTTAAAGTTGTTTCATTGGGGCCAGGAAAATATTCATCAATTAATCTAGGTTTTAGAATCATCTCAACTGACCAACCTTTATTCATTCTTTCAGGTAAAATATCATAATCATACCCAAATAATTTATAGAACCCTTGATAAAACCCTCCATATAGTTCGTGGTATTTACCGACAAAAGGGTCGTTTTTACTTACAACTTCATATAATATAGTTTTATCAAAACCTGAAAATCTAATGTTAGGTGAACTAGTGTATCCTGTGGTTTGAAATAGTTTAAGTCTCCTATCAAAATTAAGTCGTGTAAACTTTAATGAGTCATTAATTAACCCATTAGTAAAATTTATGGTTTGTCCCGTCATTTCAGATACTAAACCATTATCAATACCTGTTAAACCAATATCACAAGAAGAATGACCTGTAAAACAATTTAAATCTAAATCATTAGTTTCATAATAGTTTTGAGAAACAAATATATTATTAAGATTATAATTTTTATATGTTAAGTTTAAACCTTGAGATGTTAGAGGATTATCAATATCAAAATAAACGGGTAATTTATTACCATATGTTTGAGCAATCAAATATGGTGAGAAAACAACCTCTTGATTGTACCCTTGTTCGTCAGACGTTAACGACATATCATATGACTCATTAACGAGTTTTACGCCCCAATTTGGATAAACATATTGATTTATATTTTGACCCGCCATCTTTTTTAAGATAAATACTCTAAAACGAAGTATTTATTATAAAAAAAAGTGATATGATAGAATATAATAAAGAATATTTCAGTAATAATTATTATTTCCTTTTAAAAGAAGGTTATGATAAAATATCGTTATTCTATTCTGTGGCCGAAACTTTAACTGAATCAAGAAAAAAAGACAAAAAAATAGTTTTAAGTAAAAAGAATGAAAAAAGTATTAAAGATTTGGTTGGTAAGTTTTTAAAAACAAAGAAGAAATTAAACCCAAAACAGATTGAAAAAAAATTCAAAGACTTAGATTCTGAAGGAGAAATTGAGGAATTGGTTGATGCTGATGGTACTATGTTAGGTTCTAATTCACCAATTCTTAATCAAAAGTTAACACCTAAAAAAACTATGGACCAAACTGTTGCAATGTCCAGAGTAACTAATGACCCTGTTACAAGAGGTTACCGTGTGTATTGGGGTGAGAGTGAAGATGAACAAGATAATGTTGTATCTGAGGTTGATTATTCTGATGCTTTTGGGTATGAGGAAACTAAAGATATGGATTTTGAAGATACTGTAGAGACTCTTGAAGATATGGGTGTTGATAATGGCGAGGAAAGAGCTGAGGAAATGGGTAAAGACCCTAAGTTAGAAAAGAAAAAAGTTAAAGGAGCCTTCATTAGACAGCGTTTAGTTGAAAAAGAACCGATTGAAGAAATACAAAGACAAAAAATGGTTAAGATGGTTGAAGACATTTTAACTAAAAAATCAAAAAAAGATGGTGATGTAGTTAAAACAGACTCCAACTCAAACCAAACAATAAGTAAATTTTTAAAGAGGAATTTAAAATCAATAAAGAAACTAGCCGAAAAAGAGGGGATTAGTTTAGACCAATTGATTAAAACTTTAAAATACGATGAATAAAGATTTATACGGACATACAGTTCCATTACCTGAAGACGTTGTTGGTTATTTAGACCAATGCTTTAATTCTGCCAATGGTGCTGATGAAACAACTGAAGGTTATAAACGAAATAAAGACCTAAGAGATAAAAAAGAAATTACGTATCAACAATTAAAAAGAATGAAAAATTGGTTTGACAATTTTAATGGTCATGAAAACGATTTATCATTTATATTAAATGGAGGTCATTACGTAAAAGAGTGGGTTGACAATACTCTGAACTCAATGAGAGAAAATTCTCGTTTACCAAAGGAAGTTAAATCAACTGTACTCCCAAATCAATTTATTCAACCTCACGAAAAAAATAACGTGAATAATATGAATAGACCGACTAAATCACATAAATCGGCAACAGAAAGATATGATACGGCAATAACCGAAAACTTAAAAAGAATAAACGATTTAATCAATAAAATAATATAATTATGGCAGTTAACGAACCATTAGATTTCAGTCAACCTAAAAACTCATTATCTGAAATCGCAGAATCGGAAAGAAAAAAATTGTTCCCTAAAAATGATTACAAAACAGAAAACCAATACTCGGCAGTTAATCCAGATGCGTTAGCGGATGGAGATGCTCAAGGTAAAGGAACTGGTCAGTTTTTAGATACAGGAAACCAAAATGCGGGAGGTATTCAAGACATAATTGAAAGGAAAGCAGAATTGGTAATAAATAAATATAAAATACAAAACCCTTACACAACTCCAAGTGCATAATGAAATTAATAGATACATTTAAGTCGGTATTATTAGAAGTCGCATCAATAGAATCATTAAGTGATGCAATTAATAAACGACGCAAAGTTATTATTTATTATGATGGTGATGAACCAGGAGGTAAAGGTTTACGTGAAATTGAGCCTGTTTGTTTTGGGTATAGTAAAGCAGATAACCCAGTATTAAGGGCTTGGGATAATTCGGGAGCGTCTCATACAGGATATAAAGGTGAACAACCATTACCTGGGTGGAGATTATTTAGAGTTGATAAAATCCTATCATTTAAACCAACAGGTGAGACATTTAATGAACCAAAACCAGGATTTAATCCTAATGGTGATAAAGGAATGGTGAGAGTTATTAGCTTAGTCACATTTGATAATACAGAAGAGAACATTGCTTAACAGTTAACTTTACTGTTATATTTTATCACATATTTTTTATAAAACATATTATTATGACAAACGAAAATGATTTAATACAAAAACTTATGGTGTCTAAAAAAATTATGGAACGACACGATACTATGGGTAGAGGTAATAATGGAATAAATAATTTTTCCACACCACAGGTAGAAAATTACGAAGCGCCTCAAGCAACTTACAATTTACCTAATGATATTTTAAATGAAAGTGAATTTCATACAACTAGTACTGTTAGTAAACCTCAACAACCAGTAACTAAAGATAGAATTATGTCATCAAAATTACCTGATGAAATAAAACAATTAATGATGGAACATCCAATTGTTCAACCAAATAACCCATTAACTGGTGGTAGTAGTATTTCATCTGAGTTAGCTGAAAAAGCTGCAAGATTAATGAACGTTAACGCAAAAGGAGAACCATTACCAAACACACAACAACGTAGACCGATTGTTAATGAGAGCATTTCAAATGGTATTTCCGCTGATGATATTAGAAGTATTGTAAGGGAGACTGTTGAAGAGGTACTAAAAGAAAATGGTCTTATGGTTGAGTCCACAAAAAAATCTAACGATGTTTTTAAATTTAGAGTGGGTCAACATATGTTTGAGGGTAAAGTTACTAAGGTTAGAAAAATTTCGGAATAACACGCACCCCTTTGTATTTTATTACATTGGTCAAACCTCCATTAATCGTGGGGGTTTTTTGTTTTCTATATTGATATAATGAAAATGGTCTATTATATTTTAGTTTATATAATTAAAAAATATGAAAGAAAAAATTAATGTGTTAGTCTTACCAAGCGATAAAACTGGTGTCGGAAAGTTTCGCTCAGTTGACCCCCATGTAATGTTACAAAATATGTATCCTAATGATTTTTATGTGGATATTGATTTTGAACCTAAAGTAAATGACCCTAATTATTGGAAAAAATATCAAATTGTTCATATCCATAGAAATGTTGGTTCATCTTATGAGGGGACTCAACAGTTGATTAACTACTTAAAATCCCAAGGAATTAAAGTTATTGTTGATTTAGATGATTATTGGTTACCAACAAAAGAACACCCAATCCACTCATTAATTGTTCAAAACAAAATACATGAAAAAATTGTTGCTAATCTAAAATTAGCGGATTATGTAACAACAACTACAGAAATTTTTGCCGATGAAATTAGAAAATACAATAAAAATGTGGTTGTTTTTCCAAATGCAATAAATCCAGATGAACCTCAGTTCAAACAACCAACATTAGAATCTGAAAGAATTAGAGTTGGTTGGTTAGGGGGGTCATCTCATTTACATGATTTAAAATTATTGGATGGATTTGTTCAAAAAAACTCAAGTATTAATGATAAAATCCAATATGTGTTATGTGGATTTGATATTCGTGGGACCGTAACTGAAGTTAATCAACAGACAGGTGAACAAAAACAAAGACCAATTAAACCTAGCGAAACCGTTTGGGTTAAGTATGAAGAGATTTTTACAAATAACTATAAAATTATTGACGGTAAATACAAAGATTACTTATTTGAATTTAAAGAAGATGAATACAAAAGTGATATTATATTACCATACCAAAGAGTTTGGACAAAACCTGTAACATCTTACGCTATGAATTACTCTAAATTTGATATTTCTTTAGCACCAATTAAAAACCATATTTTTAACAGGGTTAAATCTCAACTTAAAGTTATTGAGGCGGGGTTTTACAAAAAAGCGTTAATCGCATCTAACGTTGGTCCTTATACAATTGACTTGAAACATTCACTTAAAAATGGTAATTTTGTTGATGGTAATGCTTTGTTAGTTGACGAAACTAAAAATCATAGTGATTGGTCAAAGTTTATTAAAAAACTTGTTGAGAACCCTAATATGATTACCGATATGGGTGAAAGATTGTATGAAACTGTTAAAGACAAATACAATTTACAAAATGTAACCATTTTGCGAAAAGAATTTTACGAATCAATTATAAAATAAGATATGATTAATATTCCAATTACTAAAATTTTATTCTTAGACATTGAGACTGTTGGGGGTTGTCCTGATTACGAATCTTGTCAAAAATTTAGTCCCGAACTTGCGGACCAATTCAGTAAGTACTTTGATTGGTTTCAAAAAAGATTTCCAGAAGACGTAGGACTTGTTCCTGATGATGTTTTTATAAAACGGGGGGCATTGGTCCCCGAATTTGCAAAAATTGTTTGTGTGTCAATGGCATTTGTTATGGATAATGGTGATGTTAAAAAACAAACATTTTCAGGTGAAGATGAAAAGGAACTTTTAATCCAAGTTAGAAATCTTTTAGATAGATGTCATAAACTTGATTTTTATCTATGTGGTCACAATTTAAAGAATTTTGATATTCCTATGTTGGCTAAGCGTATGATTATTAATGGGATTATGCCATCCAAGATTCTTCCATCATATGATACAAAGCCATGGGAAGTTAAAGCGATTGACACTAAAGAAATATGGCAATACGGGGCTTATACCGCAATTGGGTCCCTTGATTTACTTTGCTCTTGTTTGGGGATTGAATCACCAAAAGGTGGTGAGGTGTCTGGGGCAAATGTCCACGATTCTTATTGGAATAAGAATATGATAAAAGAAATTGCCGAATATTGTGAGAAGGATGTGGAGGTATTAATAGAAGCTATAAAAAAATTAAAAGAACTAAAATGACAAATCCTGAAAATTACAATTTCTACAACGAAAAAATGAAAGAAATTGATGAGATTATGAAATTAACTAAAGATGATGACGTTGGAGATTTTGACTCAATAATGGACGAATTTGGTGTTGATTTTAGTGAAATTGAAAAGGCATTTAATGAATATGAACCAACACTTGATTTAGGGTATACTAAGTTAAATGAAAATGCAATTGACCCGTTCTATAATTATTCAAGTGATTCTGGATTTGATTTATATTCAACCGAGGAAATAGAAATACCTTCTTTTGGTAGAGTTTTAGTTCCGACAGGTCTTTCATTTGATATTAAAGATGGGTACGAAATTCAAGTTAGGTCTAAAAGCGGCTTAGCGATTAAACAAGGACTAATGGTTCTTAACTCACCAGGAACTGTTGACAATGGATATACAGGTGAAGTTCAAGTAATTGTATTTAACACAAATAATCACCCTGTAACGATAACTAAAGGTATGAAGGTTGCTCAAGCAGTTCTTTGCCCTGTTGTTAATGGAAAGTGGGTTAATTTGGTTGAAAAAGAAAAAATAAACGAAAAAGAAAGAGGTGATAACGGATTTGGAAGTACAGGGATATGAAAAGTAAAAAAGAAATAGAGTGTGAGATTGAAAAGGTGAAGTCTGAAATTGCCATGTCAAATATGAATGATGGGTGGTGGAATGGGTATATGACAGAAAAATTAGATAAGTTAAAGAAATTATTAGAAGAAAACGAAGATGATAACAATAATTTACTCAACACATAAAGATAAAGAATACAACGATAAGTTTAATGACCATCTTGTGTTAACATCAGGACTTCAATGGGTACAGGTTTTACCTTACGTAAACCATAACGAATACTCATTATCCGAACTTTACAATAAAGGAATAAAAGATGCCAAGTATGATATTGTTGTATGTTGTCATAACGATATTAAACTTGAAAAAAATTGGGGTAAAAAATTGTTAGAGGATTTTTCTAACAACCCTGAATTCGGTATAATTGGTAAGGCTGGTAGTTGTTATTTTCCTGAGTCGGGTGTGTATTGGGAAAGATTAAAACAAACTATGGTTGGTCAAGTTTATCATCATCCTGACGGTCATAAAAAGTTTTTAAGTAAATACTCACCAAAATTACCATTCTTAGTTCCTGTCGTAAGTATTGATGGTTTATTTATGGCATTTGACAAAACAAAGATAATACATAAATTTGATGAGACCATGGGACGTTTCCATTTTTATGACCATAGTTTTTGTTTACCTAATTATGTTGATGGTGTTAAGATAGGTGTTACCTCATCATTTGAAATAACCCACCAATCGGTTGGGAAACCGAATCAAGAATTTTATGAAACCAAAGAAAAATTTATTAATAAATTCAGGTCAATTTTACCGTTAGATTTAAAACCTGAATCAATATATGTTCCTGAAATTAAAGAAAAACAAATTAAAAATGTTGGTAAAGTTGCGGTCATCAT
>Ga0315901_10000483_pt1 | contig 59373 bp, 57 predicted proteins | sample LakEriMetagenome_10_FD_203761 | JGI IMG/M metagenome (GOLD analysis project Ga0315901, IMG submission 203761) | Freshwater fungal communities from buoy surface, Lake Erie, Ohio, United States - Buoy 2 MA116 | ecosystem: Environmental > Aquatic > Freshwater > Lake | place: USA: Lake Erie, Ohio... | reverse complement strand
TAAATTTTTGATCAATTGCTAGTGCCCCCGACAGGATTCGAACCTGTGCACCCGCCTCCGGAGGGCGGTGCTCTATCCCCTGAGCTACGGGGGCGCAATGGCAAGGTTATCAGTAGCGCAGATGTTAATTATTGCTGGGAAATATTCATCGCACTTGATCTCGCATGACAATTTTGAGAGCTTACTGCCAGAATATCGCCATGAATCAGAGCGCATACTTTGCAACCGGCTGTTTTTGGGGCGCAGAACGCCGCTTCTGGCAGTTAACCGGAGTTTTAGAAACCAGCGTTGGCTACATGGGCGGCACTCGCCCTAACCCAAGTTATGAGCAAGTCTGCACTGGCGTGACTGGCCATGCCGAAATGGTGCACGTTCGCTTTGATGATGAGCAGGTTTCATATCAGCGCTTGCTCGAAGAGTTTTGGACTATGCATGATCCAACTTCACTGAATCAACAAGGTGGCGATATCGGAACTCAATATCGCAGTTCGATCTATGCAACTACACCTGAACAATTAACTCAGGCCATGAAGTCTCGCGATCTCTACCAAGAAGTTTTAAGCAAGGCAGGCCTAGATCCAATTGTCACTGAAATTCTAATCGCCGATGGCGTTGAGTATTTCTTAGCTGAGGAATACCACCAGAAGTATTTACAGAAGAATCCAAATGGCTATGACTGTCATTCGAGTACTGGCGTTGCATTTCCGGTTGGAGTAGTTCTCTAATGAGCGAAAATAATTATCCAGTAAAAATAAATGAAGCAGAGCTAAAAGAAAAATTAGATCCACTTTCTTACGAGGTTTTGCGTAATGCTGCAACTGAGCGACCATTTACTGGTGAATACACCGACACTGACAAAGTTGGCGTATATAAATGCAAAGCTTGTGCTGCCGAACTTTTCCGCAGCGAAACTAAATTTCATTCTGGTTGCGGTTGGCCATCTTTTTACGCACCTGCTGCCGATGATGCAGTGGAGCTTATTGAAGATCGTTCGTTAGCTCCACGAGTTCGTACCGAGGTGCGTTGTGCGGCTTGCGGCTCACATTTAGGACATGTTTTCGAAGGCGAAGGCTACGACGTACCAACTGATCAACGTTGGTGCATCAACTCAGTTTCATTGATCCTGGAAGATATTTAGTACTCCAGTCCGCGGCTTTCATGAACTGCTTGATAGCAATACCAGGCAACAACACTTCGGTATGGATGCAATTTTTCACCCTTTAGATCTAAAGCTTTAGCCAAGGTTTCTTCTATATTGTTATGGATCATGTCCCAACCCCGACGCACTGCTAAATCTCCGGTGGGCCAGACATTTAAACGTCCTAGCTGAAACATCATAAACATCTCAACTGTCCAGCGCCCAATGCCCCATAGCGAAGTTAACTTGTCATAAATTTCTTGATCATCATGAATTTCATCGATGGTATCTATGGGAATTGATTTATCAACAACCGCACCAGCTAGGCCCTTTATTGTGCGAGCTTTTGCACCAGAGACACCTATCTCTCGAAGCACAAGATCATCTAGTTTGATTATCTTTTTGGCGTTAATTGTCCCTTTGCAAAGATCAACCAAGCGCCCATGAATTGTCTCGGCAGCTTTTACCGCTAATTGTTGAGAGATAACTGAACTAACCAAAGATTCAAAATGAGTCTCGGTGGGAGCGCTTCGACCTATTGTGCAAAGGGGGCGACGAGCTATTAGTGGCGCAAATTTGCGATCCAGCTCTGAAACTTCAGCGACAATACGTCGCATCTTTTGCGCAGAGTGGACCGCCATAGATTAAAGGGAGAAAGATGGGTATTCGTCAGTTACCAAAATAAAGGCGTAACCATAAACGCGATTATAGAAAGCCAAAATTCCGACCATTGCATCAGCACACCAAACTGGATACTTGCCGCTGAACAAGATCGAGAACCAAGCGAGGAGAGTCAAGAAAAGACCATAGATTAAATAAATAATTCCCATTACATAAAGCGGAATAGCCAAGATCCACTTGAAGAGTGGCTTTACTCGACTTAGTTGCCAACCATTTCCAACTTCAGGGAAAGTAATTTTAACAATGTCATTTTCTTCAATCGACGGATAGTCATCAGTTAGCAGCAATACAAATGCGTTAATGCGAGTTTCGAGCGAGATCAAGGCATGATTAAATGAGAGCGCATAACTTGGGTAGATTCCACGAAAGACCAGAGCCAATAAAGTCGGCACAATAATCAGGCCACCCAAGCTATAACTCCAGTTATCACTGGCTATGGATTCGACAGCAAATGCACTGAAATAGAGCGCAACCGGCAACACGATTATTAGTCGAAAAAATGCCGTTAAACGGTTGCGATCTTCGAGCTCTACTTGAATTAAGGTCTGTATTTGATTGCTCACGCCTCAAAGGTAACCCTAATCCTCAGAAATCTATTGCTTTTTTGGGATTTTCGGCCTAGTTTTTCAGTTGTTGCAGAGAATTACAGTCTCTTGCAGAAAGATTTATAAGACTAGGGGCAAAAATGGCAGGCATTAAGGAAGTCGCGGCAGAAGCTGGAGTTTCAACTGCAACAGTTTCGCGCGCACTTCGAGGTCTCGAACATGTAAATCCGCAAACGCGAGCCAAAATTGAGGCCGCTGCTGCGAAATTGAATTACTCATTAACCGGTGACGGCGATCGGATCCGACCTGGTCGCACCAACAGCGTCGGCGTAGTGGCTCCATATATTTCGCGTTGGTATTTTGCCCAAGTTATCAATGGCGCCGAACAAGCGCTTCGTGAAGCTGGCCTAGATCTTCTGCTTTATAACTTTAGCCAGATGAAAGGGCGCGAACGGTTATTCCAGCATCAATTGCTAAAGGGACGTGTTGATGCGCTAATCGTGATTAGTTTGCCGCCAACCGAAGAAGAATTTGCCTCAATGTTGAGTTTGGGAATTCCAATTGCGCTGGTTGGCATGGCGCATAAAGATTGCGCCAGTATCAAAATTGACGATGTAGCCGGTGCTCGCACCGCAACCCAACACTTAGTTAATCAAGGGCACAAACAGATTGGTTTAATGTCTGGTCGCCCCGATGACCCATTTAATTTTTCAGTGCCACAAGATCGTCGTCGTGGCTTCTTGCAAGTACTAGCCGAGAATGGTTTGGAATGGATACCTTCGCGCGAAGTTCATGGTGACTTCACCATGAATACTGCCTCACGCGCTATGGATGATTTATTAGCCAGACCAAATCGACCAACTGCTATTTTCTGCGAGTCCGATGAAATGGCATTCGGTGCAATGCAAGCTGCCCGACGTCACGGCTTAAGTGTCCCTGATGACATTTCGATTATTGGTTTTGATGGTCATGAGATGGCGGAATATTCTGACTTAACCACGATCGAGCAACCAGTGCAGTTAATGGGCGAGATGGCTGCTTGGTCAATCATGGAACGCTTACGTAAACCAACGGCTGAAGTGCCTTCGCTAGTTCTACCAACTACGCTAGTGGTACGTAATTCTACAAAACGACTTGAGGCCTAAGCATGACCACAGTTACTAAAGATGTTGTGATCATTGGCGGTGGCCACAACGGTTTAGTAGCGGCAACTTACTTAGCGAAAGCGGGTAAATCAGTAGTTATTCTCGAAGCAAATGATGAAATCGGTGGCGCGACAGCTAGCGTCAGAGCTTTCCCAGAATTTGATGCGCACTTGTCACGCTATTCGTATTTAGTGGCGTTATTACCTGATCAAATTGTTAGCGACTTAGGACTTAATTTTGTAACCGTTCCTCGCACAGTTTCGTCATACACCCCTGATTTAAATGGTGCTGGGCTTTATATTTCACGCCAATGGGATCAAGCCACTGCTGATTCATTCGCCTCGATTCCAGATGGTGTTGAAGATGCAGTAGCTTGGCAGCAGTTCTATGGTGAAGTAGCAATGTTCGCCGAACGTATTGCGCCATACATGTTGCAACCTTTGAAAAGTCGCAGCGAACTAAAGGCAGCAATTGATTTGCCAGATATCTGGGATTATTTAATTGAAACGCCAATTGGCCAGATCATTAGCACTCGATTCAAAAGTGATCTGGTTAAAGGGGTTGTCTTAACCGATGCCTTAATTGGTACTCACGCATCGGCCGATGACTTGCTAGCAAATATCTGTTTTCTCTATCACTTGATTGGAAACGGCACCGGCGAATGGAAAGTTCCGAAAGGCGGAATGGGCGCACTAGTTATAGAACTAGAGCGGGTTGCTCGCGCAGCTGGTGTGGAGATCCGAACAAATTCCAAAGTCACCGCTATTTCCAGTAACTCAGATTCGGTTACCGCAACTGTTGCTAATGGTGACCAATTTGTAGCCAGTCATCTACTAGCTAATGCAGCACCACAAGTACTTGCAGAGCTTCGCAACAAACCTAAACCGGCAAGTCTGTCAGGTGCGCAATTTAAAGTTAATATGTTGCTAAAGAAAATGCCTAGATTAAAAAGTGGCATTTCACCTGAGTTAGCCTTTGCCGGAACTTTCCATATCAGCGAGAAATTTTCTCAACTCGAAACTTCGTATCAAGAGAGTAAAGCGGGCAAGTTACCTTCATGTTTCCCATCTGAAATGTATTGCCACACTCTGTCTGACCCCTCAATTTTGAGCCCTGAGTTACAAGCAGCTGGCTATCAAACTCTGACTCTTTTTGGCTTGCACACACCAGCTGAACTTTTCGATGCCAATAATGAGGCCACCAGGGCTACTGCTTTGGCAGGTTTCATCGCTGAACTAGATAAGTATCTAGTCGACCCAGTCTCTGAAATTATTGCGCGCAATAGCGATGGCTCTCCTTGTATCGAAGCCAAGAGCCCGTTGGATTTAGAAGAAGCAATCTCATTGCCCCGTGGAAATATCTTCCATAGCGATCTAACTTTCCCATTCCGCGAAGATGGCGATACTCGGCGCTGGGGCGTCGAGACCGATGATCCGCGAATCTTTATTTGTGGCGCAGGTGCGCAACGTGGCGGGGGAGTGAGCGGAATCCCTGGTCATAATGCGGCAATGGCCGTTCTTGGAAAGTAAAAAAGTAATAGGCTTTCAGCTATGAGTTCTGATAAAAAGTTAAAGCCAGAGACACTTGCAATAAGTGCGGGTCGGCCAGTTCCTGAGCCAGATGGCGAACTTAATACTCCGATTGCGCTGAACTCAACTTTTCATGCCGGTGGCCCAATTGGTTATGGTCGCTACGGAAATGAAACTTGGACATCGCTAGAAAGTGCAATCAGTGCACTTGAAGGTGGCGAGACTTTAGTTTTCGCTTCAGGCCAAGCTGCGGCAAGTGCGATTTTTAATTTATTGCCAATCGGCGCACCTGTTGTTCTTTCCGATGAAGGTTATCAAGGCATTGCTGCGCTTCTAAAGGGTTATCACGAAAGTGGTCGACTTGAAGTTCGCTTTGTTGATGCCACAAATACGGCTGCCGTATTAGAGGCGGCAAAAAGCGCCGCACTTATTTGGCTGGAGAATCCCACAAATCCTGCGCTTGAAGTTGTTGACTTAAAAGCAATTATTGAAGGAGCAAAGAAATTAGGCATTGGGGTTGCAGTCGATAACACTTTGGCCACACCATTAACGCAGAAGCCACTTGAATACGGCGCAGATTTTGTTATGCATTCTGTAACTAAATACTTTGCTGGGCACAGTGACATAATTTTGGGTTCAGTTTCCACCAATGATCCAGCTCTCCTAAAGCGCCTAGGCGATGTTCGTAAGTTAAGTGGCGCGATTCCCGGCCCCTTTGAAGTTTGGTTGGCACTTCGTGGAATTCGCACATTCCCGCTTCGCTTCAGAGCCGCTGAAGCCAACGCCAAAGAACTTGCAAAGCGCTTGGCCGGCCATGCCAAGGTGAGCAAAGTGCGTTACCCAGGCTTCGGCGGCATGATTTCATTTGAATTAACTTGCGATGCCGCTGGTACAGATCTAGTTACGCAGAGCTCAAAAGTAATTACCAACACAACAAGCCTCGGTGGCATTGAATCTATGTGGGAACGCCGCCGCCGTTGGGCAACTGAGAGCCACAAGATTTCAGAATCCTTGATCCGATTCTCAGTTGGCTGTGAAAATGTCGATGATTTGTGGGATGACATCATGGCTTCATTAGACAAAATTTAAGTTATAGGAGTATTTTTGACTTATGTTAAAAGCAATTAAGCGATTCGTCGGGGTAGTTGGCGTAGCTCTATTGGCTTTTCGCGCCATCGGGTCATTTCTCTCTTGGGTAGATAAGCAAGATGAGACGCAAGTTGATGCTTGGATCGATGAAGAAGAATTAGAAGAAGCTTAATTGAGCCAGGAATATATTCCGGGCAGCTGCAATATTGGCAAAGGCGAAATTCGCCGCCGCCAAGTTGTCGCACTAGCTGGCGCAGTAATCTCAGTGACATCGTTAGTTGGGCTAATTAGTACCGATGCCGCTCGAAGCGCTCGCTTTTCACTATTCATTCCACTAATGGTTTTTGCAATCGGATTTATTCAATCCCGTAAGAAATTTTGCTTAGCGTACGGATTTTTAGGAACCTTTAATTTTGGTTCGCTTGGTCAGATTTCGCGAGTTTCAGATCCAATTGCCAAGAAAGCAGATCGCAAGACTGCCCTAACAATTTTGGCAAAGTCAATCGCACTGGCACTAGGGCTAACGCTCACCACATTCGTATTACCGCTTTAGTACTTCCATTGCGCACTACTTAGTGCCACAGTAGAGACATGGAAATAATCATTCATTTGAGAAATGCCCAGGTTGCCGAAGATTTCAAAGGAATTGTCCATGAGAAACTTAAAGCGTTAACAAGATTTAATGTAAAAATTGATCGCGTCGAAGTTGAAGTAATTGAAGAGAAAAACCCTAGCCAAGGCAAACACGATCACAAAGTAGTAATCACTTCACGTGGAGCAGGTCCGTTATTACGTGCCGAGGCTGCCGAATTTAATGGCGTAGCAGCATTCGATAAAGCTATTGCTAGCTTTGAACTACAAATCCGTAAAGCCCATGAGCGAGCTAAAGAGCACGGCCATGACACTTTGCGTGATCGCGCAGTAGATTTAAATAATCTCTGAGCCGTCTTTACGAGTAGCAGTAAGACTTGCTACGGCAGTTATTAACAAGGTTCCGACAATCACGCCGAGACTGAACTCGATCGATACGTGAGGTACTTCAATGCCGGCAATCTCGTGAATTCCAATCCCGTGGAAAGCTTCAAAGAACATTTTAACACCGATAAATGCCAAGATAATTGAAAGACCTTTTGAGAGAAATACTAATCTCTTGAGCAGCCCTTGTAATAGGAAATAAAGCTGACGCAGACCCATTAACGCAAAAATATTCGCAGTAACGACAATGTATGGATCTTTGGTAATTCCGAAAATAGCCGGAATTGAATCAAGTGCGAAAACCAAGTCAGTTACGCCAAGAGTCAGCAGCGCAATTGTAAAAGTTGAGGCACCCCTTGCCCGCAACATTTTCACGATCTTGCTGTCATCCGGGGTTACTTCATCATCTTCTTTTTCGATCAACAATCTATAAGCGGTGTAAATCAAGAAAGCACCAAAAATGAAGAAAGCACTGGAAAAACGAGTAATGATCGCAGTGCCGGCGGCGATAAAGATGCCACGCAAAACTAACGCAATGATAATTCCTAGTAGAAGCACTAACTGTTGTTTGGTCTTATCAATTTGTAGGCGACTCAAAATAATTACAAAAACGAAAATATTGTCAACAGAAAGGGCGTACTCGGTAAGCCAGCCCGCGAAAAATTCCTTCTGAGCAGTTTCACCGGGAGTCCAGTTAGGCATGAAGTAACCAAAGGCAATCGCAGCTGACACATAAACAACTGTCCAGATTGCAGCCTCACGCATGCTGGTCTCTTTATTTCGACGTAAGATTGCCAAAATTAAGTCGAACGCAATTACTGCTGCAAGAATGCCAATAGTTATTAGCCAAGTTGAAGTCGATTCCATGGCGCAACCTTACAGATTACTTAGAATTCCTCTAACGCCAGCCATACGGCGCGCCCGCTTTTGAGTTCCAACTCACCATTTTCACAGGTTTGTGCCCCGTCGGAGGCAAGAATTAATTCACTTGCTTTAAGTGCAACCGGTTTATCACCGGTATTTAGGTAAACCTGAATTCCGCCACGAGTAAAGCCCAGAACTCCCTGCTCGATTCTGCTGATATCCCAAGTTAGCTCATTGGTGTCTAGAAGTTTGGCTCGCTGGGAAAGTGCTCTCTTGTATAGCGATAGCGAACTTTCCTTATCGTTTATTTGAGATTCAACAGTTAAATTCTTCCAGGATGCCGGTAGTGGCAGCCATGGTTTTCCGGCCGAGAATCCAAACGGGCTTTCTTGCCCAGACCAAGGCATTGGCACTCGAGCGCCATCGCGACCTTTGGTCTCACCATTGGTGCGAAGAAATGAGGGATCTTGACGATCGGAATCAGCTAAATCGGCATCGGGCAGACCTAGCTCTTGGCCATTGTAAACGTAACACGAGCCAGGTAGCGCGAATAGGAATAGCGCCAAAGCACGAGCTTCTTCAGTACCAAGTCGTGATGCAACACGAGGTGAATCATGATTACTAATTGCCCAAGTTGGATAAGCGCCAACATCTTTAAGCATCTCAATTGTGTTATCGATTAATCTGTACAAAGTTTTCGCTTCAAATGGTGCAATTAACAAATCAAAGTTAAAAATTTGATGCAGTTCATCGGAACGAACATAAGCAACTCCATTTACTGGGGGATGAACCCAGGCTTCGGCAACTGCCATGATTGGTTTATCGAATGAATCAAAGTGTTTACGCCAATTGCGGTAAATTTCATGAACTCCAGGGCGATCAAAGAATGGAACCGAAGCGAGCAAAGCCTCACGCTTACTGATTTCCATATCAACATCAATCCGAAGCGCATCAGATAACCCCTTTGGGTCATGATGATCGTTAAGAAGATTTTCTTTCACTAAACCGTGTGCGACATCGATGCGGAAACCATCGGCGCCCATTTTTACCCAGAACGAAATGGTTTCTTTAAAATCCTGATCAACTTCGGGATTTTCCCAATTTAAATCAGGTTGTGAAGAATCAAAGAGATGAAGGTAGTACTGACCATCGGCAACTTGGGTCCAGGCCGGCCCACCAAAAAGTGAGATCCAGTTGTTTGGGGGAGTCCCATCAGCTTTTGCATCATGGAAATGAAAACGTGCTCTTTCCTTTGAGCCAGGGCCGGCGATTAGCGCAGTTTTAAACCATTCATGTTCAGCAGAAAAATGATTAGGCACAATATCGACCAGAACTTTTAAGCCAAGTTGGTGCGCTTTGTTAATCATTAACTTCGCGTCAGCTAAATTTCCAAAGCGCGGGTCAACATCGCGCGGATCTGCAACGTCATAGCCACCATCTTTATTTGGCGAGGTATAAAACGGACTCAACCAAATTGCATCCACGCCCAGATCGGCCACATATTGAAGTTTTTGTGTGATGCCAGGCAAATCACCTTCGCCATCGCCATTGCTATCAAAAAATGAGCGAGGATAGATCTGATAAATAACGGCCTCTTGCCACCATTTTGCTTCGGCTGCACTGGGCGAGATCATGAAGTAAACCTAACTTTTGGCCACTTCGCCATCAAAGTAAGGCGAAAATGTAACGCATGCGGTTAATCTCAGGTTCATAACGATTATTACAGACGAGTCGATCAATTCACTTCAGTTAGGATATGGCCATGTCTAAGGTCTTAGCCTCACTTCCAGTTGGCCAACGAGTCGGAATCGCATTCTCTGGCGGTCTCGATACTTCAGTGGCAGTTGCCTGGATGCGCGCAAAAGGTGCCGTGCCTTGCACCTACACCGCAGACCTTGGCCAATATGACGAACCAGATATTGATTCGGTTCCAGATCGCGCCAAAGAGTATGGCGCTGAAATTTCACGTTTAGTAGATTGCAAAACCGCGCTCGTTGAAGAGGGATTAGCAGCGATTGCTTGTGGAGCTTTCCACATTCGCTCGGGCGGAAAACAATATTTCAACACTACGCCACTTGGTCGCGCAGTTACTGGCACGCTATTGGTGCGCGCAATGTTGCAAGATTCAGTTTCAATCTGGGGCGATGGTTCGACCTATAAAGGCAATGACATTGAGCGCTTCTATCGCTACGGCCTGCTCGCTAATCCGAATCTAAAAATCTATAAGCCTTGGCTAGATACTGATTTCGTTACCGAACTTGGTGGCCGTAAAGAAATGTCCGAGTGGTTAGTTGCCAATAACTTGCCGTATCGCGATAGCACCGAAAAGGCTTATTCAACCGATGCCAATATCTTGGGCGCAACGCACGAAGCAAAAAGTCTCGAACTTCTAGATTCTTCAATTGAGCTAGTACAACCGATCATGGGCGTTAAGTTCTGGGATCCAGCAGTAAAAATTGATTCCGAAGATGTCACCATTGAATATGCCCAAGGTCGTCCAGTTGCAATAAACGGCAAGCGCATCGACGATGTAGTTGTTCTAATGAATGAAGCTAATGCAATTGGCGGTCGCCATGGTTTAGGTATGGCTGATCAGATTGAAAACCGAATTATTGAGGCTAAAAGTCGTGGCATTTACGAAGCACCCGGAATGGCGCTGCTCTTTATCGCATACGAGCGCTTAATCAGTGCGATTCACAACGAAGACACCATTGCTAACTATCACGCCGAAGGGCGTCGCTTAGGTCGTTTGCTCTACGAAGGTCGCTGGTTTGACCCACAAGCACTTATGTTGCGCGAATCGTTAACTCGCTGGGTGGCATCTGCCGTAACCGGCACCGTAACTATTCGCTTACGTCGTGGCGATGATTTCTCGATCATTAATACAACGGGCCCTGCACTTAGCTACCACCCAGATAAGTTATCTATGGAACGTACCGAAGATGCTGCCTTTGGCCCAACTGATCGCATTGGTCAATTAACCATGCGCAATTTAGATATTGCCGATACTCGTGCAAAACTAGAGCTCTACCGTGCCCAAGGCCAACTTGGCGGCGGCGACTTCGACTTAATTAAAGAGATTGGAAACGAATAATGACACGTACAAAGAAGGCCACTTTAATTTCGCTTTCAATTTTGTTAACTATTTCAACACTTACCGGATGTGGAGCTAAATCAGTGTCAAACGAAGCAACAGCAACTAACCCAACAGTTTCAGGTGCAGCAGGCAGCAAGCCATTAATTGGCGCACCAGAGGGTGCAGCACCAACAACGCTAGTTACTAATGACATCATTGTCGGAACTGGCAAAGAGGCGGTTTCATCTTCAACTCTGACAGTTCATTACACACTTATGGCTTGGTCAACTGGTCAAGTTGTTGAATCATCATGGGATGGTGGATCTCCTGCGACATTCCCATTATCTGGCGTGATCCAAGGTTGGCAGCAAGGTATTCCTGGAATGAAAGAAGGCGGACGTCGCTTACTAGTAATTCCTGCCGAACTTGGTTATGGCGCAGCCGGAGGTGGCCCAATCGGACCAAATGAAACTTTGATTTTTGTCGTAGACGTTATTTCAGTTTCTTAACTCACTTAACCTTTAAAGGTGCGGCCGCGCTCTAGTGGCGCCGGCCAAGCAATCATTTGCTTAAGCTCTTCAGCTGCAGCCATTGCCCAGCGAGGATTTCTAATCATTGCGCGCGCAAGGAATACCGCATCAGCCTTATTTGAGTTAATGATTTCTTGCGCTTGATGCGGGTCAGTTATTGCACCAACTGCGGCAACAGCGATATCTGATTCAACTTTGATCGCTTGCGCAAACGGCACTTGGTAACCAGGCACTGGCTTGATTGGCGCGTTGTGTAAGTTGCCGCCAGATGAAACATCAATTAGATCAACGCCGATTTCCTTTAGCTGCTTACAAAGCTCAACTGAATCAATAATCTGCCAACCCTCATCGGTCCAGTCACTCGCCGAAATGCGAATGAATAGGGGAGTTGAATCTGGAATTGCCTTTCGTACAGCGGTGGCAACTTCAATCAAGAATCGCACTCGATTCTCAAACGAGCCACCATATTCATCGGTACGTAGATTAGATAGCGGTGAATAAAACTGATGCAATAAGTAACCGTGGGCTGCATGAATTTCAATTACATCAAATCCTGCTTTGATTGCATTCTTGGCAGCATGAGCAAAATCTTTAACTAACTGATGTATCTGCGGCACAGTAAGGGCAAGTGGCTCGGGCATGCCGTGATAAGCCTGAGCTGAGGCGGAATGCGTAGTCCAACCACCTTCGGCAGGTGTTGCCATTAAATGATCATCGGTTGGTCGCATGGTTGAACCTTTGCGACCGGCATGTGCCAATTGAATTCCCATTGCTATGCCTTGGGTATGTGCAAAATCATTAATCTTTTTAAATGCCGTAATTTGTTCTTCGTTATAAATTCCCGGACAACCAATTGAAATTCGACCTTCTGGAACAACGCCAGTTGCCTCTGCCATAACTAAGCCAGCTTCACCAGTTGCAAAAGCACCAAGGTGCGCCATATGCCAATCGCCCACTACGCCGTCAACGGCTGTGTACTGGCACATCGGGCTTACCCAGACGCGGTTTTTAATGGTTAAGCCACGAAGAGTGATGGGATCAAATAGGTTGCTCATAACTCCAGTTTAGACCCAATTGAAATCGAGATACCTGTTGCGCGGGATAACGATTCATAAATGGAACACACGTGCTAAAACTTAGAAATCAAGTATTCTCCAACTCTAGAAAGAAGCTGGAGGGCAGTCATCGAGAGTTCTATGCGTCGCGCTCTTCGCCGAGCAAGCGATGCCGCAACTCTAAATATTGATGAAATTTCTGTCCTGCTATCTGCTCGCGATGAAGCGCTAACTCAATTATGCGAGGCCGCCGCACGGGTTCGCGATGCTGGGTTACTTGAACTTGATCGGCCAGGTGTCATTACTTACTCACCTAAAGTTTTCATTCCGCTAACTCGTCTATGTCGTGACCGTTGCCATTACTGCACCTTTGCCACGACCCCTAATCATTTGCCGGCTGCCTATTTAGAAATTTCCCAAGTGGTTGAGATTGCGAAAGCGGGCGCAAAGGCTGGCTGTCTCGAGGCGCTGTTCACATTAGGTGATCGCCCCGAAGATCGTTGGGATGTCGCCGCAGAGTGGTTATCTGAACGCGGATACTCCTCAACTTTGGATTACTTGCGCGCTTGCGCAATTGCAGTTCTCGAAGAAACTGGTTTGTTGCCACATTTAAATCCTGGCGTGATGAGCTTTGAAGAGATGTCTAGATTGCGGCCAGTGGCTGCCAGCATGGGCATGATGCTGGAAACTTCCTCAGCAAGGCTGTTTACTGAAAAAGGCGAAGTTCACTTCGGTAGCCCAGATAAAGATCCAGCGGTAAGACTGCGCACGATTGAAGATGCCGGAAAACTTAATATTCCATTTACTACCGGAATCTTGGTTGGCATCGGCGAAACAATTGCTGAGCGTGCTGATTCACTATTGAAGATGGCAGAAATTGCTAAAACTTATGGACATATTCAAGAAATCATTATTCAGAATTTCCGTGCTAAAGAAGATACCGCAATGCGAAATTCGCCAGATGCCGATCGCCAGGAATATTTAGCTTGCATTGCAGTTGCTAGATTGATCTTTGGACCACGCATGCGAATTCAAGCACCACCGAATTTATCTGAGCCGGCTGAGTTTGCTGAACTAATTTCTGCCGGAATTGATGACTGGGGTGGGGTTTCACCAATTACTGCCGATCATGTAAATCCTGAGCGACCATGGCCTGAAATTGAACTCTTAGCGAAGCAAAGTAAGTTGGCTGGTTTTGAATTAAAACCACGGTTAACAATTTATTCAAAATATGTTCTCTCGCCAGAACGCTGGGTTGATCCAAAGATGAAGAGCTACATCGCCGCTTTAGCTGACTCTTCCGGGCTCGCAAAAGCAAAGATAATTCCAGTTGGTATGCCGTGGCAGGAGAGCGGTGAAAGTCTGCAAAGTCTGGGCCGCACTGATTTAGGTAATTCAATTGATACGACTGGTCGCGCAGCTGATTCCCGCTCTGATTTTGATTCAATTTATGGAAATTGGCAGAGCATTTCGGAAAAACTAAAGTCACTTGATACTTCTAATTCGGCCTTCATAAAATCGTCATTCATAGCAGCCCTTACCAAGGTTGTGGAAAATCCCCGGTCAATAAGTAGGTCAGAGGCCCTGACTCTCTTTGCCGCCGATGGTCCAGAGCTAGAACTATTAGTAAAGGCTGCTGATGAAAAGCGCGCAGAACTTGTTGGCGATGATGTGACATATGTAGTTAATCGAAATATTAACTTCACAAATGTTTGTTATACCGGCTGCCGATTCTGCGCCTTTGCCCAACGTAAAACGGATGCTGATTCTTATCTGCTATCTATCGATGAGATTAAATCTAGAGTTAACGAAGCTTGGCTACTTGGTGCAAATGAAGTCTGTATGCAGGCCGGAATTCACCCTGATTTATCTGGTGATATTTATTTCGAGGTTGCAAAAGCAGTTAAAGAGGTTGCGCCAGATATGCATATACATGCTTTCTCGCCAATGGAAATTTTTAGCGGCTCGATCAAACTCGGCATTACTTATAGAGAATGGCTAGAGCGAGCAAAAGCTGCTGGGCTTGGCACAATTCCGGGCACGGCTGCTGAAATTTTAGATGATGAGATTCGCTGGATTCTGACTAAAGGAAAGTTGCCGGCAAAAGCTTGGCTAGAGATTGTGCGCGAAGCTCATCTACTTGGCATTAAATCTTCAGCAACCATAATGTATGGCCACGTTGATAATGAATCGCATTGGTATGACCACATTCTTACCATTAGAAATTTGCAAGATGAGACAGGTGGATTTACTGAATTTGTGCCACTGCCATTTGTACATTACTCATCGCCAATTTATTTAGCTGGCGTTGCCAGACCTGGCCCAACAGTTCGTGAAAATCGAGTTGTGCATGCAATGGCGAGATTGTTATTAGCTGGTTCAATAAACAATATTCAATGTTCTTGGGTTAAGTTAGGTTTAAATGGCCCCGATGGCGTTCTTTCATTATTAGCTGGTGGCGTTAATGACATCGGTGGCACCTTGATGGAAGAAACCATCAGTCGAATGGCGGGCAGCACAAATGGCTCACTTCGCACCGTTGCTGAATTAGAGGAGATCGCGCAATTAGCTAACCGCCCTGCGCGCCAGCGAACTACTACTTATGGCCCAGTTTCAGCTGATCGCGAGGCCATCTCTCGCCGTGCTAACGTTAAGCAATTGTTTCCGGGGTCGGTGTAATTCCGAACCGGCAGTGAAAGTCTGCGACCCGAACGCATCCAGCGCTCGGTGGACTTGGTGTAATTCCAAGACCGACGGTTAAAGTCCGGATGAGAGGAAACATTATTTAGGTGGGCTACCCATGCCTGCCTAGGTTTGGCATACAGGGGCAAAACTCTGTTTGCGCATTGAGCACCCCGGAAATCGCTACTAAAGATTTCTTAGGGAGGTGCGACATTAGCGAGTTAGATATTTCAATGCTCAAGCGAGCTCATGAATTAGCCTGCCTTGGCTTAGGTATAACTGGATCAAATCCCATAGTTGGCGCTGTAGTCGTCGACTCGGCCAGCAAAATTATTGGCGAAGGTTTTCACAAAAGCGGGCCACATGCCGAAGTTGTTGCGCTTGAGCAAGCCGGTCAATCAGCAAAAGGTGCAACGCTATTTGTCACTCTCGAGCCTTGTAGCCACCATGGAAAAACTGGGCCATGCACCGAAGTAATCATTAAAGCCGGTATTGCCAAAGTTGTTTATGCAGTACGCGACCCAAATGCATTAGCAAGTGGTGGCGCTAAGGCGCTTGAAGCTGCCGGTATCGAAGTTAAATTAAACTCTGAAGTTACCGAGATCGCGCATAGCAACCGAGCTTGGCTACATAAAATTAAGAACAACCGCCCATATTTCATCTGGAAAATTGCGACAACGCTAGATGGCCGAACTGCTGCAATTGATGGCAGTTCAAAGTGGATTACTGGCCCAGAGTCACGCGCCGAAGTTAGCCAGCTACGTTCTGAAAGCAACGCGATCTTGGTTGGCACCGCAACAGCGCTTGCTGATAATCCAAATTTGATTCCGCGCGATCAAGAGAGAATGAGCAAGAGTAATCCGGTCAGAATCGTGATGGGTTTACGTGAGATCCCAAGTGACTTCAATCTTCATAATGATGCAGCCGAAACAATTTTTGTCCGCAGTCATGATTTTTCTGAACTCTTAAAGCTTTGCGCTGAACGCGACTTTAACCAAGTATTTGTTGAATCAGGCAGTGAATTAGGCACTGCGCTACTTAAAGCTGGGCTGATTGACGAGTTAGTTATTTTCCAGGCTGCCAGCTTGCTTGGTTCTGGCCAATCTTTTGTCGGCGACCTGGGAGCCGCCAATATCAAGGAAAAAATGGACTTTTTAATCAGAGATGTCGCTCAATTCGGAAATGATTTAAAGATCACTTTGACCAAAGAGATGGGGATCTAGATGTTTACCGGTTTAGTTGAAAGCTTAGGCAACGTAGCAAGCATCGAAATGGCAGCTGACTCAGCCGTAATCACCTTTGATTCTGTGCCATTTGCCGATCAATTAAGTATCGGCGATTCAGTATCAGTTAACGGCACTTGTCTTACTGTTACCAAGCTTGGTAGCGAGTCGTTCTCGGTCGATGTAATGTCACAAACCCTTAGATTAACTTCACTCCAGAATCTGCAAGCGGGTGATGCGGTAAATCTTGAACGAGCAGCACTCGTTAGCTCACGTCTCGGTGGCCATATCGTGCAAGGTCACATCGATGGTACTGGCTCAATCGCGCTACTGAACCCTGGCGATAAGTGGCTCCAGATGGATATCCAATTTCCGAGTGAGCTGATGAAATATGTAGTGCCGCAAGGATCAATCTGCATCGACGGCGTTTCACTGACCGTGGGTTCAGTTGCTGATGATTTAAATCAAATTACCGTCTGGCTGATTCCAGAGACTCTGGCTAAGACAAATTTGTCAGTTAAGAAACCTGGTGATTTAGTAAATATTGAAGTTGATGTTCTAGCCAAATATGTTGAACGACTAACTAAAAGAGATAATCAAAATGGATAGAACCCTGAAGAACATCTCCGAAGCGGTAGAGATCTTTGCCCAAGGCAAATTCCTTATCGTGATCGATGATGAGAATCGTGAGAACGAGGGAGATTTGATTATCTCGGGCGAAAAAGTCACTGATCAGGACATGGCATTTCTAATTCGCCATACTTCCGGAATCATCTGCTCGGCAATTAGCGCCCAGCGAGCTAAAGATTTGAATTTGCCGATCATGGTTCAAGAGAATCAAGATCTACGTCGCACTGCTTTTACTGTTTCGATTGATGCTAAAGCAGGCTTAACGACTGGTATTAGTGCTACAGAACGTGCAAATACTGTGCGCACATTGGCGGCGAGCACAAGCAGGGCCGCAGACTTCATTCGCCCAGGCCACGTATTCCCATTGATTGCTCACCCAGCAGGTTTAGCGGGTCGAAGTGGTCACACCGAAGCCGGATTAGCGCTTTGCCAACTAGCTAATCAAGGTGAGTCAGGCGTTCTATCTGAGTTAGTAAATGACGATGGCACAGTGATGAAGGGCCAGCAGCTCTTTGATTTTGCGGCCGAATTCAAGATTCCGGTTATCTCCATTGAGGATCTGGCTAAGTATGCGATAGCAAACTTGCCTAAGGTTTCAACACACTTGGAAGAACTTAAGTGGGCACAGTTGCCACACGAGACTGGTAGTTGGCAGATTGCCACAATTAGAGGCGATGCCGGCGTTGATCACGCAGTTTTAAAATTAGGCAATGTAGCGAATCACCCAGATCACACTCTGATCAGGGCGCATTCGGAATGCTTAACCGGGGATGCCTTTGGTTCACTTCGTTGCGATTGTGGCGAACAGTTAAAGAGATCATTTGACTTGATTGCCCAAAAAGGTTCTGGCTACATCATCTATCTGCGCGGCCAAGAAGGTCGTGGCATCGGTTTAAGCGAAAAGATCAAGGCCTATCAATTACAAGATGCAGGTGCAGATACCATCGCAGCTAATCTTGAATTAGGCCATGAAAACGATTCTCGTAACTGGCAAGATTTGATCTCAATCTTGGATCAATTAGAAATCAAGAATGTTGAGTTGATTACAAATAACCAAGCAAAAGTTGATGCGATCGTAAATAGCGGAAGAACCGTACAAGTAGTTGCAGTAGCACCGGCTGTTAATCAGTTCAATCGCTCTTATTTGCTAACCAAGAAGGATAAAATGAAGCACATGTTAGGGGAGATCTAATGGCCGGAACATCACCAACTTTGGAATCACTTAATCTAAAGGCGCTAAAAGGCAAGAAAGCAGCCATTATTTCAGCGCAATGGCACCCAGAAATCTGTGACAACTTAGCCGCTGGTGCCGAGCTGATTTTCAAAGCAGCTCAAGTTGAATACGAAACTTTCACAGTATCTGGTTCCTTCGAACTGCCACTTGCCGCCCAACTAAAGCTCGATCAAGGTTTCGATGGCGCTGTGGTTCTTGGTTTAGTTATGCGCGGCGATACTGCGCACTTTGACTACATCTGCCAAGGCGTTACCAGCGGCGTAATGCAAGTTTCGCTAGAGAAATCAAAGCCAGTTGGTTTCGGCGTCTTAATGTGTGACAACTTAACGCAAGCCGTCGAGCGCTCAAATGTTGGTCTTGGAATTGGCAACAAGGGTGAAGAAGCAGCGCTGGCTGTTCTTGCGCTTTGGAATTTAACTAATTAAAACTTTCTCGCCTTTGCGGTAAGTAGCTAAGACTTTTATATCTCGCACCTCGTGCGGCTTACTCTGAATTGGACTGCGGTCAAGAATAATAAAATCGGCCACTTTGCCCACTTCCAAAGTGCCGTATTCGGCTTCGCGAAATAATTGGTGAGCAACAGCTGCGGTATAAAAGTGCATTGCTTCTTCAATAGTTATTGCTTGCTCAATGCTCCAACCTTGCGGTGGTTGTTGATCGGGGGATTGACGATGAACTGGCACAGCCAAAGCCACTAGTGGTGTGAAATCTGTGATCGGCCAATCGCTACCAAAACTAACGCGAGCACCTGAATCAATCACTTTGCGTAATTGGTATTGCTGATTATTTCTAACTTCACCAATGCGCGGCAAAATTAACTCTTTATTCATTGGATCTAAATAAGTCCAAAGTGGTTGAAAATTAGCAATAACGCCCAGGGCTGCAAACCTAGGTAAATCAACGGGATCAATCAGTTGCGCATGAGTAATTACTGGGCGACGATCCCAGCTTGGATTAGTTGCGCTAACGGCCTCTATTGCATTTAGTGCTTGCCGCACAGCAGCATCACCAATGGCGTGAATGTGTAACTGCAAACCTTGCTTATCAAAAGTTGTTGCTGCCTCAATAATCTCGGCATCACTCCAGATCAAAAGACCCTTACTTGCTGGGTCATCTAGGTATGGCTCAAGAATCGCAGCAGTGCCCGCAGAAAGCGCGCCATCGCAAATGAATTTAACTGACTTAGCCGTTAGCCCAGAATCTGCAGGTAGCGCTTGAACAAGTTCACGCATCTGGTTGTAATAATCGATTCGACTCTGCCATTTGCTTGGCTGGGCCAAGAAAGTTAAATTCATGTCTACTTTTAGATGGCCAGTCTTGGCTGCTTCAATGTAGATCTCGGCCATGCCATCTTCCACCCAGGCATCCATTGAACAAGTAACGCCAGCCGCTAAATTCTGATCACTTGCCCAAGCGATTGCTTCTAGTTCATCCTGCAAAGTTCGCTCTGGTGAGAGTTTAGAAATTAAATCCATCGCCGCAGGTTCGCGCAAAGTTCCCTTGGGTGACCCGTCATCACGTCTAGCAATAGTTCCGCCATCAGGATCTTTGGTAAGTGATGTTATGCCGGCAATCTCGAGTGCTTTGCTATTAACCCAAATCGTGTGATGGTCGACTGCATGCAATACAACTGGGCGATCGCTTACTGCTTCATCGAGCCAATGGGCATCAAAATCACCACGTTCAATGATTGCGGCCTCGTAGGCACCGCCAATGATCCACTTCGAATTCGGATTAGCATCGGCAAATCTTTTTACCTCAGCCACAATCTTGGCCACAGATTGCAACCCATTTACTTTTGGCCCTTGTGACTCCCGCCCCGCAAATAGGGGGTGGGCATGTCCGTCAGCAAAAGCCGGCATTACAAATGCGCCTGCTAGGTCAATAGTTTGATCAGAGTTACCTGAAAGCGCATCTGAGCCAAGAGCTAAAACACGGCCATTTTCGATCAACAGCGCATCAGTTAGCTGATCGATACCAGTCCAGATGGAGCCATTAATTAACAGGGTTCTCACAGGTGCAAGAATATGCGGGCTAAAGACTCCTGCGCTATTTTTGGCCCATGAAATTCAAGGCATATTCCAGCGTTCTTCTGACTGCAGTATTTCTATCTGCACCCACAATGCCTTCGCAAGCTGCAACTATTGCTGGTACCAAATGCACCAAAGTGGGAACTACTAAGACCACGGGCGGCATTAAACATTTCTGCATTAAGAAGGGCAATCAACTTGTCTGGAATAAAGGCACTGTCATCAAGAAAACTCCTAAGGCATCAGTTAGTTCATCAGCTAAGCCATCAGCAAGTTCGACACCATCACCATCTAAGAGTGCAACCCAGAGTCCTTCACCATCAAAGTCTGCTACTCCAAGTGCTAGTAGCAGCCTAACTAAGCTAACTCTAGAAGAAGTAAGCAAGCGTGATTCAAGTGCCAGTTGCTGGAGTATTGTGTATGGAAATGTTTTTGATTTAACTAAGTGGATCAGTAAGCATCCTGGTGGGGCTGAAAAGATTCGCGCTATTTGCGGCAAAGATGGCACTACTTCATTTGAAAGACAACATACTGGTGATGGCGGAGCGGCCAATCAATTATCGAATTACTTCTTAGGAAAACTGGGAGATTCGATCAAGCTTTAGAACTGATTTGCTGCGAATTAAGAGCCGGTGTAATACTTGGCGATTTCTGTCAAAGATTTATCCAAAATCTCAAGTCCAAGCTGGGCGTCTTCAACTGAAATGTTGCATGGTGGACACAAATGAATACGGTTGAAGTTATTGAAAGGCATTAAGCCATTTTTCTTGCAAGCTGCCACTAACTCATTCATGGCCGCACTCGATGCGCCATATGGCGCAAGTGGCTCGTGGGTTGCGCGATCACTAACTAAATCAACACCCCAGAAAACGCCAGCGCCACGAATATCACCAATAACCTTATGTTTCTTAGCTAATTCAAGTAACCCTGGCCCCAAGACTTTCTCACCAATCATGGTGGCGTTTTCTAACATCTTTTCTTCCTTCATAACATCGATGGTTGCCACCGCTGTCGCGCACGCCATCGGGTGACCCATATAGGTAAGGCCACCAGCAAATACCCGCTCATCGAAAGTTTTCGAGACAGGGTGACTTATTACAACGCCACCAAGCTGGATATAACCGGAAGTAACGCCCTTAGCAAAGGTAATTAGATCTGGCACAACTTGGCTGTGTTGGTAGGCAAACCATTTTCCGGTGCGACCAAAGCCCGACATAACTTCATCGGCGATCCACAAAATATTGTATTTATCGCAGAGCGCACGAACACCTTCGAGATAACCTTTAGGCGGCATCAAGACACCCGCGGTACCTGGGACTGATTCGAGCAATACAGCTGCGATCGTATTTGGACCTTCAAAGATAATTGTTTGTTCTAGATGCTCTAACGCACGCTTGCATTCTTCAGCTTCATCTTTTGCCCAGAAAGCTGTGCGATATAGATACGGTCCCCAGAAGTGCACATGTCCAAAAGCGAACTCATTTGGAAATCTACGTGGGTCGCCAGTTGCATTTATCGCAGCACCTGTATTGCCGTGATACGAACGATAAGTCGAAAGCACTTTGTGTTTATGTGTATGCATACGTGCCATGCGAATCGCATTTTCAACCGCATCAGCGCCAGCGTTAGTAAAGAAAACTTTAGCAAAGTGAGATCCGGCAAGTTCGACAATTCGCTGAGCCGCTTCATTACGAGCTTCATTTGCATGTTGTGGCGCAATAGTTGTTAAAACTTCAGCCTGGGCCTGAATCGCTTTAATGACCTTTGGGTGTTGATGACCGATGTTGGTAAAGACAAGTTGTGAAGAAAAATCTAAATAAACTTTGCCGGCATGATCCCAAAACCGAGAACCCGAACCACTAGCAATAGGCATTGGGTTGATTGCGCCTTGAGCCGACCAAGAATGAAAGACATATTTTTGGTCAGCAGCACTTACCGCGGCTTGCTTATCAGGATCATTAATCGGAGTCGTCATTACTTTGGCCTTTTAGCTAGTAGGTAGCGCCATCTTAATGCTCTGAAGTAGATTGTGACTATGAATCAGATTACGCATTGGATCAATGGCGCGCTAGATACTTCAAAACCAGAGCGAAGCGGCGATGTCTTTAACCCAGCCACTGGCAAAGTCTCAAAGACTGTCGCTTTTGGTACCGCTGCAACAGTTGATTCAGCAGTAACTGCTGCCACCAACGCTTTCGTTGAATGGCGCTACAGCTCACTTACCAAGAGGTCACAAGTTTTATTTGCTTTCCGCGAGTTAGTACTTCAAAACAAAGAAAAGATTGCCGCTCTTATTACAGATGAACATGGCAAAGTATTAAGTGATGCTGCTGGTGAAGTAACGCGTGGCCTTGAAGTAGTCGAATTTGCTTGCGGAATTCCACATTTATTAAAGGGCGGGTACTCCGAAGAAGTTTCAACCGGAGTAGACGTTTATTCGATCCGCCAAGCACTTGGCCCAGTAGCAATTATTTCGCCCTTTAATTTTCCAGCCATGGTACCGATGTGGTTCTTCCCAGTGGCAATTGCTTGCGGAAACACCGTAATCGTAAAACCTTCTGAAAAAGATCCAAGTGCTGCGATGTTTATGGCTCAACTTTGGAAAGACGCTGGCTTGCCCGACGGTGTCTTTAACGTCGTCCACGGCGATAAAGAAGTTGTAGACGCCCTGTTAGTGCACAAAGGAATCAAATCGATTTCATTCGTTGGTTCTACTCCTATCGCGCGCTATGTATATGAAACTGGCACAAAATCTGGCAAGCGCGTTCAAGCACTCGGTGGCGCAAAGAATCACATGGTGGTTCTGCCTGATGCCGATTTAGAGCTAGCTGCAGATGCTGCGATTAATGCTGGTTTTGGTTCAGCCGGCGAACGCTGCATGGCTATCTCAGCAATTGTTGCAGTCGAACCAATTGCTAGCGCACTGGTTGCACGAATTAAATCCCGTATGGCAAACATTAAAACTGGTGATGGCACCCAAGGTTCTGACATGGGCCCACTTGTTAGCGCTGTTCACCGCGACAAAGTTGCTTCATATATCGAAGCCGGCGCAATAGCTGGTGCAACTCTTGTCGTTGATGGCCGCGATCTAAAAGTCGCTGGCGATGGCTTTTTCCTTGGGCCAACGCTGCTGGATAACGTCACACCTGAAATGTCGGTCTATACCGATGAAATCTTTGGTCCAGTGCTGAGCATTCTGCGCGTTAATACTTACGATGAGGCGCTTGCTCTAGTTAATAGCCATGAGTATGGCAACGGCACTGCAATCTTTACTAACGATGGTGGCGCAGCTCGTAGATTCCAAAACGAAGTCGAAGTTGGCATGGTTGGTATTAACGTACCTATCCCAGTACCAATGGCTTACTACTCATTCGGTGGCTGGAAGAACTCATTATTTGGTGACTCACATGCACACGGCACTGAAGGTGTTCACTTCTTCACCCGTGGCAAAGTAGTTACCAGTCGCTGGCTCGACCCTAGCCATGGCGGAATTAACTTAGGTTTCCCGCAAAACGACTAATTGGGATCGTAAAGCAGGTAATTCACCTGTACCGTTTTCCTATGAAGAAGTTACTTGCGCTAGTAACGGCACTCGTTTTTCTGGGTTCCGGCGTCGCAGTCGCGCATCAACCAGTAATACTTCTTAATTCAGATACGACAGCAGCAAAGGGGCCATTGTTAGTTGATGGAACAGTCTCATTTGCAGTTCGAGCAGCATTCACCAAGGCCGGTCAGAAAAAGGCATTTCGTGCGCAGTTTAAAGAGGGTGATGCCCTCGAAGTTCAATATTTAATTGTTGATAAGAAGCCTGAAAATTCCTTAAAGAGTTCACGACTGCCTACAGTTGTAATCACTGGCCCTGAGGGTTTCAAAATTACGATGAAGATTAATGAGCGAACGAAGTTTTACGAACCTTATGGCGGAACCAATTACTTGTATTTAGCTCGTAATAGCGCAGTGACTAAAGCTGGTATCTACAACTTCGTGATTACCGCTAAAGCCAAATCTGAAATTACTCTTGGAGTGGGTCAGCAAGAGATTAAAGGTGAAGTTGTTCGTGGGCCGGTTGGCAATCAGTAATTTTAGAGTTAGTAATACCGCTCAATTTCAATGCCTTTAGAAGCTAACCTCTTTAAAATTTCTGTGTACTTAGCGTCGAATTTCTTAGGATTACTGACGTGTTTTGACCAAGATCCCCTAGACATTTTCTCAGAACTTAAAATTTGTTCAAAGTAATCTCTCAACTCATTGCTCTCTGGCAAGTCCAAAAAGATATGAATTTTTTGGTAGGTTTCTTCGCGCTCTCTTTCTATTAAATCTTCTAGACGCAAAGTTAGATAATTTTGTTTGGGAATGTTGCTAAGGGCTCTAGCAGATCTTTCAATTCTAGCTTGCCACCAGTCCAGTGCATCTTCTGGAGAATTTGGACCCCATCTTTCCTTAGATACTGATAGCGCCACATCTCGACCGTCACGGATCATATTTATGAAAAGCGATTCAGGCAGTAATCTTGAAATACGATCGGCGTTTTGGATATTCAACGGAGTCGAGTCGACGAAATACTCAACTGATGATTTCTTTATCTGTGCGTTAGACAGTTCGAAGAAAAGTTCCCGTGATGCCACAATAGCGCCGGACTGACGATTTTTTTCGAATCTATCTAGCGCTTCATCTAATTTATCGCTCGTGATACCTTGAATTAGACCCCTTGGTTTTCCTTTTTTACCTAGCTCATTCCACCAACGCCCATGCATCTGTTTCATAAACATATCTTGGCGAGTACCAATGCCTATGAGAACGCGAAGATCAAGTTTTAATCTTGTGGCAAACTCACGCCGGTTAGTTTCGAAAGCTAAAGGTCTTCCAAAGTTCAGATCAAGCAGCCCGCGACGATCAGTCAAGTAGCGAATCTCTCGCGGGGAGCTGGCGTGAATATTTGGATGTCTGTGAAGTAAATTCGCAATGATTGTTGTTCCGCTTCGACCTGTTCCGCCCGTAAAAACTGGGACAAAGTCATCGCTCATTAGGAAAGAATAATCAGATTTTTCATTTTGTTATTGAGATTTTCGTCTTCCTCATTAAATTCACTGAGAATTCACAAAACTCGAAAAACTAGCGCTTTCTGCCTATCAATTTAAACAGTAAGACACTTATTACTGCACTGACCAAAGAGGCAACAATTACCGCAAAGATTGCTAAATCCTGAGTAGCTGGATCTGAAAAAGCTAGGTTCGCGATAAATATTGCAACCGTAAATCCAATACCAGCAGCACTTCCGGTGGCTAATACGTCAACACTTTTGGCACCTTGTGGGTACTGCCCTAGATTTATCTTTCGGGCAATAAAAACAGAGGCCAATACGCCAATCGGCTTTCCAACAACCAAGCCGGCAAAAATACCCCAAGCTATTGGTGAACCAAGTGCATCGTTAATTGAATCCATGGTGATCACTACACCAGTATTTGCGAAAGCAAAGAGGGGAACAATGACGAAACTACTCCAAGGGTGAATCTTGTGTTCAAGCCACTCAATGACCGAAACTTGATTATCTTCAGGGTCGTGTAGTTTTGGGTTAACCTTTAAAATATTTGGCGTCATTAATCCCAAAACAACCCCAGCTAAGGTTGGATGAACACCGCTTTTATACATGCAATACCAAAGCGCGATACCAAATAAAATGTAAACAAAAGTAGATCTAACGCCGAATCTATTGAGAAGATAAATCATCGCTACGGTAATTGCCGCCAAGAGGCTCCATGAAGCACTAACTCCAGCTGAGTACACCAAGGCAATAATCAATATCGCACCAATGTCATCGATTACCGCAAGGGCAAGCAGAAATGATCGAAGTGAAGAAACGGCGTTGGTGCCTACTAATGCCAGTAAGCCAACAGCAAGTGCGATATCGGTTGCAACGGGCACGCCCCATCCATTTGCATCGACATCGCCGGCAATGGCTAAGTAAATTCCAGCGGGTAGCGCCATTCCACCTATTGCTGCAATAAATGGTGTTACTGCATTTTTAAAGGAAGATAGGTGACCTGTGGTTAGCTCACGCTTAATTTCGAGTCCGACCACAAAGAAAAAAATCGTCATCAAAACGTAATTAATTGTCTTCAAAATAGTTAGATTTAAAAGATTTACGCCAACGGAAATACGGAAATCCCATTCAAGCACCCTGAAGTAATTTTCAGATAATGGGGAATTGGCAACAATTAGCCCAAATAGCGAGGCCAGGAGGATTAAAATTCCGCTGGCAGATTCCCGGTGTAAAAAGTCTCGTAATGGCCTGATTACACGGTTCACCTTCAAAAGGTATCACTACGTCTAGGAGAGAATTGAGACTAGCCAGTTATAATTTGAAACATGACACAGAGCTCTAGACGGGTCTTTGTATTGCTCGCGGGCGCTCTACTTCTTGGCGCGGTTGTTCAAAGAACTGAAGTATTGAGCAAAAGGGAACCAGTGCTCACGCCGAAACCAGAGAGTCCTTTGCCAACTCCGAAACCAAAGAGTCCATCGGCAACCCCGAGTAAGGGAAAAGCAACGTCTTCTTCAACGCCGAAGCAAAGCAAAGAAATTACTACTCCAACACCGACAAATAGTCCTACCGATGCTTCGAGTCCTCAAGTCACACAAACCGCCACTCCTGAGGGTGTAGTCATCGCAAAAAGTGCTGACCTGATTCTGCGCCAGACAAAAGTTTTTAGTTTAAAGGATTCATTCGGTATTACGACCAGCTATTCACTGACACGTACTTCGCGTGGAGTTGTCGCCTTCGATACTAGATGTACTCATGCTGGAGCACCTTGCATTTTGAGTGATTCACTATTGCGATGTCCGGCACATGGGTCGATATTCAATCCGGAAAGCGGGGAAGTAGTACTTGGGCCAGCTGTCGAACCGCTAAAGAGTTATCGCACAATTGAAGTTAACGGCGAAGTAAGAATCGTTATTCTTTAATTTTATAACCTGTAGGACACTTCGGATTTGTTCCGGTAACTCTAATAGTCCTGCCATTCTTAACGCAGGTAATGGTCTTTCTCGCTTTTTTTGCTACGGGAGATGGGGAGGCAGCTGGAGTAATTGAAGGGGTCGGGGTGGGTGCAACAGCTACGACCGCCGCAGCTGTTGGTAATTTACTAGGGTCGTAAGCAACATTTCCCAGTGCATTTCGAACATTCATTGGAAAATTCTCTGGGAGTGGAGTCTCCGAAAGATGCTTCATGACTGAAAGAACTTCTGGTTTGAAGTTTGGAAATACCTGCGATGCACCTTCTACAGTGATTCCTGCTCGACGTGTGAGAATTTCAGTTAACAGACTTCTGTAGTCTGCAGTCACAACTAAATCGCCATCTTTGAGCACTTTGTCATCTAGCCCAGGGAACTTTCCATGAATTTTTCCACCATTGACGCCACCACCTGCAACCAAGGTGCTTGAACCCCAACCATGTTCTGTTCCAGATGATTGATTCTGGCTAACTCTTCGTCCAAACTCGGTAACAGTAACAACAGTTACTCTTGACCAGACAGCGCCAAGATCTTCTCTAAATGCCGAAATTGATCCAGCAATATCTGCCAAGCTTGAAGCTAGCCAACCATTTTCAAGTGTTCCCATGTTTGCGTGCATATCCCAGTCACCTTGATATTCAAGATCTACTGCGCGCACTCCAATGCCTGCCTTTAATAGCGCTGCCACATCTCTAAATCGTTGACCCGTTCCGGTATTTGGATAAGTCACAGCACTTCTTTGCGCACTTGCCATTGCAACTTGATCTAGGGCTTGAATAGTGGACTTGGCTTGCGCTGCCCAGATATTTGTCCATCGTGCATGTGTTTCATCGATAAATCCAGCCAAGTCTTCTGCGCGATACCCAAAAATTGAATCTAATCTAAAATTATTGATCGACTCCAGGTTAACAGGAGCCGCTTTACCACCAATTAGTTGCCTAGTAGTTGATCCAATTCCAACAGACTGCACCACTGAACCGCTGCCGGCCGCATCCAAGAAACGCGCAATCCAGCCGCTGCGCTTGTCTTTTTCACCATAGGCGGCATATGCCACATCTGAAATTTCATCAAAGTGGCTACGCGAATGGGTTGGCGCGCCAAGGGTATTCACAATGGCGAGTTCTTTAGCATCCCAAAGAGGAAGTAACTTTTTTAGAGATGGATGTAATCCAAACTCTCGATCAAGGGGCAACAAGCTTGCATTGGGAATGAAAATATCTTTTCGAATCTTTCGCATCAAGTTTTCATCTGTTGGGACAACAGCACTTAATGAATCAAAGCCACCACGAAGCACAAGAGTAATAACCACATCAGGAACTTCGTTGGTGGAAGCGGCAAAGGTGTATCTAACTCCATTTGCAGAAAGAACTGTCATGCCGCCAAATAGAGTTGCTCCACGCAGGAACTGTCGACGAGAAAATCCCTCGCGCCCTTCAGGGCAACTATTTATTGCATCTTCTGTAATCATCGCAGACTCCAAACAGGCAACTGAAATATCAAGCGAGTAATCAGAGCGGTAATGTCATTGTAAGAACTATTCATATCCGGATTTGGGCCAAAGACTTTGGTAACCGCATTTCGAACTGAAACAAGATCAGCACTTCCTAGCTCCTTAAAGAGCAGTAACTGAGCAATCTGATCTATCTGCTTATCTAGGTTTGTCTCACGGCTAGGTAGTAGCTTTTCCATGGAAGGTTCATCCCAAGTATTACCCTTAATAAAGTGCCCATATACATTCCAACGAAGTAATTGATAATTTGCATTTACCCAGTTAGCTGCAACATCTGGATACCCATCAGGAAATGGCCACGACAAAGGTGCGTGACCCATTCGTTTTAACTCATCAGGCACTACTGCCGGATACCCAAACTCCTGAGTCATACCCTTCCATTTTTGAAGTCTTGTAAAGTTCGGCCATACATTTAAGGTTCTAGCAACTGAAACATAATCTTCGCCTGGGCGCTTCAACTTTCTACCCACCGAGTTTTTGAAATCTGGATGTTGGTAGACGGCCCTTAGAACGGTCTTTATATCGCCACCACTTGAAGTGTATGTGGCTGAAATATCTTTAATGAATTGTTGCGAGGGCACATCCTCGACAAAGCGCCGCCCAAGCTTTAGCGCAATCGTTTTCGCTGTTTCAGGATGAGCAGCTAAGTGGGTCAGAAGTGATTTGATTGCTGGCATAACTTGATCAATTGAGGTAACTGTTTTCTGCCAGCCCATAATTTTAAAGGTGCCATAGTTTTGGCGTTCCTCATGAAGCATTGTTGCGAAAGGTAAAACGTCAATTAATTTGTTCGTACCATCGATGCGATCCTTTTTTCCTCTTTGGTAATAGCGCTCAGGCCACTTCACTCGTAGTCCTGAAAATAGTTTTGACGCATCAATAATGTCGGCTTGGGTATAGCCAGATTTTGGTGTAACGGTGTGTAGTTCTAGTAACTCGCGACCGTAATTCTCATTAGGAAGCCCTTTAGTACTTAGCTCGCCATCAAGATAGACAATCATTGCTGGATGAAGTGCAGTGGCTTGCAATAAATCTTCGAACTTGCCTAGAGCATGTTGACGAATTACTCGCTTATTCCAATCATTGGTATGCCAATCAAGATGGCCATCCTTTGTTTCGTCTCCAAGTGTCGTGATATTGAAATGGTCATGCCAAAACTCGACCATCATTTCAAATATTTGCCGATCGGAATGAGTTTGCTGAATAAGGGTGTAGAGATGCAGGACACGGCCAGAAAGGTGGTTTGAGTTAAATATCTGACCTTTAGCGATATCACCTTCGGATTCAGCTAAAGGCCATAAGTAGTTCATATCTTTGTGGACGATATTGAAAATATCCCACTTGGCAATATAGGAATTAACTTCAGTATCAGAAATCTTCAGATGATCTAACTGTTTTTCAAACCAGGCATCTGCGCCAATCTTGGAAACCTCTGATACGAGATCTTTTGTTGGCCCATAGGTAAATCTACGTAACAAGTGAACAATTGGATCTTTTGAAGGTGCCGTGGCACCTAAGCCCCAAACAGATTCCATGGAAAGAGACTACGCAGAAGAATTCTCGATCTCAAGGTTCACAAGAGATTTTCTTGACGTTGCGCCGATTTATAGTTCAAAACCCTGCCCGGTAGATCAATTCCATTAGTTTTTTGTTATCTTCAATTTATCGTAATCACCGTGAGCCACCATTTCAATCGTGATCCCTTCGTAGGTGACTTTATCGCCCTGGTGCAGCAAAAAATCCTGGGTTCGGCTGGCATAGCAAGAATAGTTCTCGATGGGTCTACCGCTTGGCGAAATTGCCTTGAAGTATTCGCCCTGATGACCAAGAGTTGAGTCATAGATGTATGCAAGGACACCACTTCGCTCAGTAATAGTTGTGCATGCGAATTTAGTTACTCGCCTGGACTCCATCACTAAAGCCTTCGTATCCGAAAGTGGAATGACGGCGAGTTTGATGCCTTGAGATTTGTTGTCGGTTAAAGGAACCAGAGTTACATCAAGCTTGGAGAGCTTCTCTGCTGTCCGGCAATAGACACGAGTTTCAGGCATCCATCCAATTAGGAATCTTATCCATCCGCTTAAATCACGTTCGCCTTCAGTGCTCCCTTGGATTAGATATGAGTGTAAAGGCGTTGCAGTCGAGCCACCATATTTTGGAACTCCGAGGCCTCCTACAAAGTGATACATCCACCAAGACCAATAGTTGCGGCCAGAGTTTGGCTCTTCATTGAAAGTGCTGGGAAGTGAGAAAAGATCTATTCGTGTACCTTCGCCCGTTACATAATTCCTGACAACATCAAAGCCAATATTTGATTTAACTCCATACTCAATTATTGACTGTCCTGAGGGAAGTATAAATTGCACAGCTTGGATGCCAGTGAAGTCTATGAACTTATCTGATTCGGCAATCGCTCTCTGCCAAACACTGTGCTGTGTGGGTGAGTTATTCCAATTATTATCAGACTTTGCAATTGCGTAATCACGCGAGACTCCGGGTAGGCGTATCCAATCTTTATGAACCATCCACTCAATCTTTAATTGACCTTCACTTGTATTGTCTGCCCAATCTGATGCAAAATCCATTTCCTTCTGCACGCGTGCCATAAAGTTTGCTTCGCCAGGTAGATCAGAGAAATCCAGCGGAACTAGTGCCCACTTAACTACGCCTGTTCCTCTATACAAAGGAGTGGGTGCTGGGAATCCGGACCTAGGTCCGTCGCCACCGACGTTCTTTATTTTGCAGAGAGCTATGTCTTCACTGGGCAAACTCGGTGGGGAATAAAAGACTGAGGATCTTGTCTGCTTAATTCCCGACGTTGGCGTTGATGTTGGTGACGGCGCTGGTGTTGGTGTTGGTGATGGCTTTGGTGTCACCGTTGGTGTTGGTGTAGGTGAAACACTTGGCGGAGTCTTAACAACAACCTTTACGCCTTTGTTCCAAACCAGCTTTCCAGACTTCTTCACGCAGAAATACTTAGTCCCGCTTTGAATAATTATTTTGCCAACCTTTGGGCAGGTATCGCCTGCAGTTATCTTCTGGGCAGAGACTGCAACAACTGGAATGAGGGCAAGGGCGAGTGCAAGTAATAAGCCCTTGAAAAGACTCGCCTTTATTCGCACGCGAAAATACTAATGGGAAGATCAAGCCAATTGAGAAAATGAGCATTCAAAACGGATTTACCTACATAATTGGGTTGTTCGGAATCAAAGCCCCGAATTCTTCACATACAACTGCTAACGTTTTCGTATGGCGGACTTACTAGCTTTGCTCGCTTCGCCAGATCAGTCTGTGCGCTTGAAGGCTGCGCTAGCTGCTGGAACCTATCCCGAAGTTGAGTTCATTGAAGTTCTTATCTCCCAATGTGCTATCGAGTCAGACTTCTTTGTCAGAGATACCCTGTCATGGGCGTTGATGAGAAATGATGTAGCAAAGGTTGTAAAGCGACTAGAAGCTGAATTGCAATCATCTAATCCTCAAGCCAAGAGTCAAGCAATTCACACGCTTTCAAAAATCGGGGATAAGGGCAACTACGCATTAATAACAGATGAAATGCTCTTTGATCCAGATGATTTCATAGCTTCAACCTCCTGGAGAGTGGCCTCTGTATTAGTGCCTGAAGACCAAAAGTCGATCCTGGTTAAGAAGTTAATCACTCAACTGGGCAGAAGCGATTCAGATATTCAATTTGGTTTAACTAGATTTCTTTGCGCTCTAGGGGAGTGCATTGTCGAGCCGTTGACCGAAGCTTCGAAATCAGCAGATGAAACAATAAGCAACCAAGCGAAATTCACGTTGCTCAGATTTAGAGAGATGCAATTGGAGAACACCAAGCCTTCAAACAGGTAAGCGCTTGAATTTGGATCCACCGATTAAGAAACATCTAATTGGGTTGCGAGAGGCTCGCTATCAAGCCTTTAAACCATTCCCCTTGACCCACTATGCGGATATATCCGCTTTTGACTCACCTACAATATTAGGGATAGTCAGGGACGAATCAATGATGCAGTCTGCATATCCTTCCTTTGAAGCCTTCAACAATCTACAGTTTGGGTGTGAGGAAGTTGATTTGGGCCCTTATTAGTGTCGTTTCACTTTCTCTATTGGTTTTCCCAGCAACTTCAGCCCATGCCGTACATGGCGGCGAGTCAGCCTTAGGTGATCCTAGAGTTGTTGCAATTGTCCATTGGTATGAAAATGGTCAAGCCAATTGCACTGGAGCTCTAATCGCTCCCAGGATTGTCATGACAGCTGCACATTGCCTTGCAAGAAATCCGACAGATGGGAATTACCCCTCTTCCAAAACCGCTTTACCCAAATCCGGACTACTTGATCTAAATGAAGCACCAGTTTGGGTAAGTGCTCCCGGAGTTGTAGTAGCTCCAGGAAATATTGGAGCGATACAAAAAGCAAGAGGTATCGCACAGTTTCCTTCACCTATGTACAGAGACGGTGGTGCAATTGATGGAGATCCAAACAAACTCTATGGCCCGATGTATGACTTTGGAATCATAATTCTTGATAAACCACTCAGCACAAAAATTTACAGAATTGCGACCTTAGAAGAAATTCGTGATTTAGTTAAGTTCAACAAGACAATTACTCAAATTGGGTATGGTCTGACTTCCTATGAAGAGACTATTGGAAAAGCACAGCGCGATGGAATTCCCAGAAAAATTGAAACAGCCGTAAGATCAGATTTAATTCTCGGTAACAATAAAGAGCTTTATACGGTTTGGCCAGAACTTATGCTCCTACAAACTAAGTACAAGAGTGGCGAATATACGTGTGGCGCGGATTCTGGAATTCCTGCTTGGTTTGAAAAAAATGGAGAATGGGTTTATATCGGTGCATCAGGTGCTGGTATGGGTGCTGAATGCTCAAGCGCTCCAGATGATCCTATCTGGACAGACCAATTTTGGAGTGTCAACGCTGGCAATCAGTTTGATACAGCTCAGGCATACCCTGAAGTGATTGAAGCAGCAAACAAATTTCTTGCAGATCAGAACACCCTTGAAGAAAAAATTGCTGCAGAACTAAAAGCTAAGCAAGAGGGTGAAGCAAAGGCTGCTGTAGCAGCGAAAAAGAAAACCACAATCACTTGTGTAAAAGGAAAGCTCACAAAGAAAGTAACGGCCGTTAAACCCACATGCCCAAAGGGGTATAAGAAGAAGTGACCTACTGATTCATTTTCACCAAGTCATAGACTAAAAGTGAGTAATTCTTCAGAGCCACTTACGCTCATAAGTGGGTTGTGAGGGACTCGAACCCCCGACCCGGTGATTAAGAGTCACCTGCTCTACCAACTGAGCTAACAACCCGAGAAAGGGCAAACCCTTTAACGATTGGCAGACCCTATCAGCGAAACGGTCTACCTTGGAAATCCGCCAAGAGTGGCGAATCACCGCACAATTGAACTCTAAAGTGCTTCTTTACCTGTCTCGCCAGTGCGCACGCGAACTACTGAATCAACACTGGTAACCCAAACTTTTCCATCACCAATTGCTCCGGTGTTGGCGGTCTTAACGATTAGGTCAACGATGCTTTCAAAGTTCTCGTCATCTGAGAGCACCTCGATGCGGGCTTTTGCATTGAAATCAACGGTGTATTCAGCTCCGCGGTAGATCTCTTTGTGGCCCTTTTGACGGCCAAAACCGCGTACTTCAGAAACTGTCATGCCATGGACGCCAGCTTCGTGCAAAGCATCTTTGATGTCATCGACCTTGGTGGGTTTAACGATTGCGGTAATTAGTTTCATAAAATACTTTCTCTTCTCGCCGTTGAGTTTGAGATTGAAAAACTTTTAGTGAGGCAAATCTTCAAAGCGTTTACGTGAGCGTTCAATTTCGGCTTGGGCTTCAGCTTGATCAACCCAATTTCCGCCGCTCACACTTTTGCCTGGCTCTAGTGCCTTATAAACTTCAAAGAAGTGTTGGATTTCTGAAAGTTCGTATTCAGGAACATCAGTTATATCTTGCAAAGAAGACTTGCGAATATCGCCAGCTGCGACGCATAACAACTTATCGTCTCCGCCTGCTTCATCGGTCATATTAAACATTCCGATTGCGCGAACAGAAACAACGCAGCCCGGAAATGTTGGTTCATCCAACATCACGAGGGCATCGAGCGGATCGCCATCTAGCGACAAAGTGTTCTTGACGAATCCGTAGTCATATGGATATCGCGTTGATGTGAAGAGCATGCGATCTAAGCGGATTTCACCAGTGATGTGATCGACTTCGTATTTGTTTCGACTGCCTGCTGGAATTTCAATGATGACATCGAAGATCATTTGCTATCCCAGCTTTCTCTAGACGGTGCGTTTTCTTGAAGCCCAACAGCTGAGGGATCTCAACTGCTAGGAAATAGTGGGGTGAGCGACGGGGCTCGAACCCGCGACATCTCGGACCACAACCGAGTGCTCTACCAGCTGAGCTACGCCCACCATGTGGAGGAAATTCTACCTGTTAATTACTTCTGTTTGCTTCGCCTTCTTGAGCCTGAATTGCTGCGAGTGGTGCGCCGGCAATGAGGAAATTTGCGCGGTAGTGAGCGAGTTCTGCGATTGAATCTTGAATATCGCCAAGGGCGCGATGGTTGCCAGTCTTGGCAGGGGCGTTGAAATAGACCTTGGGATTCCAGCGACGGGCAAGTTCTTTAACGGATGAAACATCGATGGTGCGATAGTGCAGGTAGTTATTAAGGCGTGGCATATCGCGAGCAATGAAGGATCGATCAACGCTTACTGAATTGCCGGCCAAGGGGGACTTGCCAGAAACTGTGTTGGCAGATTCGAGATATTTGATTATTAAATCTTCAGCCTCAGTTAAAGCGATGCCCGTTGGGATCTTGGTGATTAGGCCGGAATTGGTATGCATTTGGGTTACGAATTCATTCATGCCAGCTAATTGCTCTGGGGTGGCCGCAATGACTAGATCAATGCCTTCACCAATTACATTTAGTTCAGAGTCAGTTACCAGAACTGCAATCTCGACCAAGACATCTTTTACTAGGTCCAGACCGGTCATTTCACAGTCGATCCAGATCAGATTAGGTTGCTCATTTGCCATTAGGCAACCTTATTGGTGGGTAAGGGACAAGCGGTAATTTCACCTTTCGTTCACCTTGTGTTCACCTTTGATCTGCCTCAATTAACCCGCTTAATAGCAAGATTCGGGACATGACATTGCTGGAAAATCGGTCTGACGCTATCCCTGCGCCTCGCGAGATAACAACAAAACCTCGATTATCTGACCAGATTTTCCGTTTGGTTGTAACTATTGGCGGAATGTCCTCGTTGGTAATTTTGGGATTGATTGCTCTTTTCTTATCGATCAAAGGCTTTAATGTTTTGAAAGTCGAGCAACTTTCTTTTATCACCGAATCAAAATGGGAAGTTTTGCAAGATGCCGAAGGAAAGATTGCCGAGAGCACCTTTGGATTAGGCGCGATGCTAATTGGAACATTTCTATCAGCAATGATTGCGGTTTTGGTAGGCGTTCCAATTGCAGTTCTTAGCGCGCTGTACCTGACCTTTTATGCGCGAGGAGCGGTTAAGAAGTTCTTAGTTTCACTTATTGACCTTATGGCGGCTTTTCCATCACTTCTCTTTGGCTTTTGGGGCTTTATAGTTTTCATGAGCAGTGCGGAGTACTGGGCCAAACTTCTTAACAAGTACTTGGGCTTTATTCCGATTTTCGATGTGCCCGCACCAATCTTTGAGCGATCACCATTTATCGCAGGTCTAGTTTTGGCAATCATGATTATTCCAATCGTTACCGCTATTTCGCGAGAAGTTTTCGATCAAACACCTCTAGATCGTATTCAAGCTGCCTACGCGTTAGGTGCATCAAAACTTTCAATGATTCGTGCCGTAGTTATTCCATATGGCCGTGGCGGTGTTGTCGGTGGAGCGATGCTAGGGCTGGGTCGCGCGATGGGTGAAACCGTTGCGGTGTACACAGTTCTTAACGTGGTTTATCAAATCAATTGGCAGGTTCTCTTTGGTGCTGGTGGAAATGTTGCCTCACTTATTCTCTTGAAATTTGGTGAAGCTGGCCCTGAAGAAGTAGATGCGTTAATGGCCGCGGGTCTTGTTTTATTCCTGTTGACCTTGGTAGTTAATGCGATTTCAGATGTTTTGATTAATAGATTTGGAAGAAAAGGCCGATGACACTTTCAACTATTCCTAGCCCACAAACGCCTTGGGCGGCCTCGATCAAACAAAGAATGAGCACCGCGGGGTTGATAGCACTTGGAGCTTTACTAGCGGGTGTTGTAGTTAAGACCACAGGACTCAGCGGAAAGCTAGGATTTTCAGCCGCCTTCTTTTTTATTGCCACACTTTTGATTTTTATTCAGCAACTTCGATTACGAGATCTAGCCGCTGCGAAGGATTCTTTGCTTAGCAGTTTTGCATCACTTGCTATTGTCATAACTTTAATTCCAATTGTTAGCATTGTCGCCACAGTTGTGCTCAAGGGTTACAAGGGAATTCATTTGGGGATGTTTACCAATGACATGACACAAGCCTCAGTCAATGATCCCGTTCAATCTGGCGGTCTCTTGCACGCATTAGTCGGCACGATCATCATGGTTGGCGGCGCACTCGTGGTTAGTTTTCCAATCGCATTATTGACTGCGCTATACCTAACTGAGATCCATGGAAAACTTTCACGTCCGATTAAGTTTCTAGTCCAAGCCATGAGTGGTGTTCCCTCAATTGTTGCCGGACTTTTCATTCTCTCAATTCTTGTAATTCCAGTAACTCAAGAGTTAACCGGGCTCATGGGCTCATTAGCTTTAAGTATCTTGATGATTCCGACAATCGCTCGTACAGCTGAAGAGATGCTTCTGCTTATTCCAAATGAGTTACGCGAGGCTGGTGTTGCACTTGGCGCGACGCAATGGCGCACAGTTTCCGGAGTAGTTGTTCCTGCAGCAAAGAGCGGACTAGTTACAGCGGTGATTTTAGGAGTCGCTCGCATCATTGGCGAAACTGCTCCAATCTTGCTTGTTTCAGGTGGCGCTGATGCTTTGAACTTTAATCCAACCTCTGGGCCGATGGGTTCTCTTCCTTTCTATATTTGGAAAGCATTTCTCACCGGTGGTACTGAAGAGGCTTACGCAAGAGCGTGGGGCGGCATGTTGATCTTGCTAATCCTCATTGTCTCCCTATTCTCACTTGCTCGTTATTTAAGCGGAAGAAAGGTTGCCTGAGATGACACCAATTCAGAATTCAAAAGATGAGAACAACATGGAGAAAAAAATGCAAGTAACAACACCATCATCACTATCCAATGTTGCAAACAATCGCGAGCAACGCGTTCCGGGTACAAATCTGCTAGGCACTGGGCTAGAAACCCGTAGCGTGCATGCTTGGTTTGGCAAGAAGCATGTGCTCTCCGATGTCTCTCTCGATTTTGCTGCAGGCACAGTGACCGCTCTCATCGGGCCATCAGGATGTGGAAAGTCAACCTACTTGCGCACACTTAATCGCATGCATGAATTTATTCCTACCGCTGCTCTAGCTGGCGAAGTGTTGCTTGACGGACAAGATATTTATGCCCCAGGCACTGATGTTACAAAAATTCGCTTAAAAGTTGGAATGGTTTTCCAAAAACCAAACCCATTTCCATCAATGACAATTGGCGAGAATGTTCTATCAGGACTGAAGTTGGCCCAGTTAAAAAAGAGCAACACTGATGATCTGCTTGAATCATGTTTGGTTAGTGCAGGTTTGTGGAGTGAAGTTAAAGACCGCCTCGGAGAGCATGGCGGTTCGCTATCTGGCGGACAGCAACAACGCCTCTGCATCGCCCGTGCTCTAGCCGTGCAGCCGCAAGTACTCTTAATGGATGAACCATGTTCTGCCCTAGACCCAGGTTCAACCTTTAGAATTGAAGAGACGATCTCAGAGCTGGCAAAGACAATGACAATTGTGATCGTGACCCACAATATGCAGCAAGCCGCTCGCGTATCGGATTACACCGCCTTTTTCCTATCTGACGGGGGTCCAGGCGTAATGGTTGAAACAGCACCTACCAACAAGATCTTCTCTTCGCCGGTCGATAAGCGGACCGAAGATTACGTGACAGGACGTTTTGGCTAAACCAAATGTTCATCTAAGGCACGGGTTTTGTTTACCTGTCTATTGCCTTTATGTAACCACTGGTAACTACTTTCGCGGATGAAAAGGTTTTACCCTCCTACGAAAGGTTGTTCATGAAGTTTTCAAAGAAGGCAAAGGCGCTAGTTCTTGCCGCAGTAATCGCAGTTTCTGGCGTAGCGCCAGCTCACGCCGTTGATCTAGCTGGATCAGGCGCATCATTCGTTGTTCCGCTAGTAGAGGCTTGCAAAGCAGGCTTTGCTAAGAAGACCGGTCACTCATTTGTATATACATCAACCGGCTCAGGAACAGGTAAGAACAACTCTGATAACAAAATCGGAGATTTCTGGTTTTCAGATTCAGCTCACACAGGAGCAAAGAAGCGCTCAACAATATTTCACGCACCAATCGTTGCAGCTCCTATTGCAGTATTAGTAAATCTTCCATCAAAGAAAGATATTTACCTTTCTCCAACAACAGTTGCAAAGATTTTCTCAGGTGAAATTACAAAGTGGAACGACCCACTTATCATGGCTGATAACAACCGCACAGTAAAGACAGTTGTTTATCGCAAAGATGCCAATGGAAATGTAAAGAAAGACGCAAAGGGAGATCCAGTAATCCTTCGCTCAGGTTCGAAGAAAATCATTTATACACTTCCTAATAAGCCAATCAAAGTTGTATTCCGTTCAGATACATCAGGTACTTCAAACAACTTTACAAAGTGGTTAAATGGCGTAGCTCCATCAGTATGGACAAAGCCAGCTAATGACGCATTCACCACAGCTTTCCCTGGCAACATCAATGACACAGCGAATATCGGCCGTATCGTTGGTGCCAATGGATCTCAAGGTGTAGCAACACTTGCTGCTAAGTCGTCTTACTCAATTACATACGCAGAGAAGCAATGGGGAACCTCATTTGGTCTACGTGCAGCACATGTTGGTAACGCATCAGGAAACTTCACACTCCCAGATTCAGCTGCAACCTCAGCTTTCTTGGGTGAGGCTAATCAAAACGCTGACGGAATCGTTACCTACGATTACAACACAAAGGTTCCAGGCGTTTACACACTTGGAATCATCAGCTACATGTTGCTAGAAACTTCGTATGAGAGCAAGGAAAAGGGCAAGGCAGTAGTTGAGCTTGCTGAGTACCTACTTTCACCTGAATGTTCACTAGGTGCGGCCTCAACTGGATTCATCGTGGTTGAAGGCACATTCCTTGCGAAGGCGAAGCAGTTAATCGCCCGAGCAAATAAGTAATGTAAATATCCAATAGCTTAATAAAAGAACCCAGGGCCACGAGGGTAGCCCTGGGTTCTTTTATGCCTGAAAATTTTAAATTAAAAAAGAAAATGCGCGCCTGGCAGGAATCGAACCTGCGACAACCCGCTTAGAAGGCGGGTGCTCTATCCGACTGAGCTACAGGCGCATTTAATCTCACTTACTTACCTGTCAGAGTCTACCGAAGTTAAACGGTAGGGTTTCGTCTTATGGCTGAGTTCATTTATACGATGAAAAAGGCGCGTAAAGCGCATGGCGAGAAGGTAATTCTCGACGACGTCACCTTGATGTTTTATCCAGGTGCCAAGATCGGTGTGGTTGGTCCAAACGGTGCTGGTAAGTCAACCGTCCTGCAAATCATGGCCGGCCTTCAGCAGCCTTCCAATGGCGAGGCATATCTAACTCCAGGTTTTACCGTGGGTATCTTGCTACAAGAGCCAGTCCTTGATGAAACTAAGAACGTTATCGATAACGTTAAAGAGGGCGTTGCCGAAACTGTTTCAATGCTGAAGCGATTTGATGAAATTTCTGAAGAGATGGCAAGCCCTGATGCTGACTATGACAAATTATTGGCCGAGATGGGCGATCTACAAGAGAAGTTAGATCACCGCAATGCCTGGGAACTTGATTCGCAATTAGAGCAAGCAATGGATGCCCTTCGTTGCCCACCAGCTGATGCCGATGTTTCGGTTTTATCCGGTGGTGAAAAGCGTCGCGTTGCACTTTGTAAGTTGCTTTTGCAAGCACCTGATCTTTTACTCCTCGACGAACCTACTAACCACTTAGATGCAGAGTCAGTGCTTTGGTTAGAACAGCATTTAAATAAGTATCCTGGCGCAGTTGTAGCTATTACGCACGATAGGTATTTCCTGGACAACGTTGCTGAATGGATTCTCGAACTCGACCGCGGTCGTGCTTATCCATACGAAGGTAACTACTCAACTTATCTAGAAACCAAAGCAACGCGTTTAAAGATTGAAGGCCAGAAAGATGCCAAGCGCGCAAAGCGTTTGACTGAAGAACTCGAGTGGGTTCGCATGAACGCTAAGGGCCGCCAGACTAAATCAAAGGCTCGTCTTGCTCGTTACGAAGAGATGGCAGCTGAAGCTGACAAGATGCGCAAGTTAGACTTTGAAGAAATTCAGATTCCACCTGGCCCACGTCTAGGTAATGTGGTTATTGAAGTTAATAACTTGTCTAAAGGATTTGGCGATCGCTTACTAATTGATGATCTCTCATTTACTTTGCCGCGCAACGGTATTGTCGGAATCATCGGCCCTAACGGTGCTGGTAAGACCACACTGTTTAAGACTTTGATTGGCATGGAACAACCTGATTCTGGTTCAGTCAAGATCGGCGAGACAGTAAAGATTTCCTACGTTGATCAGTCTCGTGGCGGCATTGACCCAAAGAAATCACTTTGGGAAGTTGTTTCAGATGGTCTTGATTACATCAAAGTCGGCAACGTGGAAATGCCTTCTCGTGCTTACGTTTCAGCTTTTGGTTTTAAAGGACCAGATCAACAAAAGCCTGCTGGCGTACTTTCCGGTGGTGAACGAAACCGCTTGAACTTAGCCCTAACTCTTAAGGCTGGTGGAAACTTGCTACTACTCGATGAGCCAACGAACGATTTAGATGTTGAAACACTTGGCTCACTTGAAAATGCACTCCTCGAGTTCCCTGGTTGTGCTGTGGTTATCTCGCACGATCGCTGGTTCCTTGATCGCGTAGCAACTCACATTTTGGCTTACGAAGGTGAATCAAAGTGGTTCTGGTTTGAAGGAAACTTCGAGTCATACGAAGAAAATAAAATCTCTCGCCTTGGCGCCGATGCATCTCGTCCGCACCGTGCCACATACCGAAAGCTGACTCGCTAATGCGCCACTTAACTAAAGCTCATGTGCGTTGGGATGATCTCGATGGTTTTGGTCATGTTAACAACGCAACATATTTAACCTATATCCAAGAAGCACGTGCGAACTTCACTTGGTACTCACGTAAAGAACAAGGCCTCGAGCCGATGTTGGCTGACATGGTGGTTGGTCGCGCCGAAGTTGATTTTGTCGTGCCGATCTATGAAGGTGGGTTTGATTTAGATGTGGCGATATGGGTTGCAAAGATTGGCAACTCATCATTTGAATTAGCCTATGAATTAACTAGTGCGCATGGCTTACATGCACGTGGTCGCACGGTGCAGGTTGCGGTATCAATGGAGACTAAGAAATCACGCCCGCTAAATCAAGAAGAGCGTGACTTTTTAACTGGTTACCTAGAGGCTTAACTCATGCAATTAGCGCCGCGTACGACACGTCTTTGGTGGCGCGATGCTGTTACCTATCAAATCTATATTCGCTCATTTGCTGACAGCAATGGCGATGGCATTGGCGATATCAACGGTATTCGTTCGCGCCTGCCGTATCTAAAAGAGCTCGGTATCGATGCAATCTGGATTACGCCATGGTTTCCTTCACCTCAAAAAGACCATGGCTACGATGTTGCAAACTACTTTGATATCGAACCTGACTACGGCACCTTGGGCGATGCCAAAGCCTTAATTGCCGAAGCGCACGCAATCGGCATTCGAATTTTGCTCGACATCGTTCCTAACCACTGTAGTGATCAACATGAATGGTTCCAGGCAGCGCTTAAGGCAGCACCTGGCAGCAAAGAGCGCGATCGTTTTCATTTCTTAGATGGCAAAGGCAAAAATGGCGAACTGCCACCAAATAACTGGCCATCTGTTTTTGGCGGCGATGCTTGGCAACGCGTAATCGAAGCTGATGGCAAGCCAGGGCAGTGGTATTTACATATTTTCGCAACCGAACAACCTGATTTCAATTGGGAAAACCGCGATGTGCGTGAACACTTTGAAAATATTTTAAAGTTTTGGTTAGACCTTGGTGTCGATGGTTTCCGCATCGATGTAGCACACGCAATGATCAAAGCTGAAGGTTTGCCAGATATCGTCGAGCCTGAAAAGGGCAACGAAATGTTGTCAGCAACTCAGCATCCGTTCTGGGATCAAGAAGGTGTGCACGATATTCATCGCTCATGGCGCAAGATTCTTGATTCTTACCCTGGCGATCGTATGGCAGTTGCCGAAGCTTGGGTAAGTCCGGCAACTCGCATTGCCCGTTATTTACGCCCAGATGAACTCGCTAATTCATTTAACTTTGATTTCCTTATTTCACTTTGGGAAGCGCCATTCCTAAGAGAACGCATCGTAACTTCTATGGCTGCGATGGCTGAAGTAGGGGCGCCATCGTCTTGGGTATTTAACAATCACGATTTAGTTCGCTCGGTTGATCGTTTTGATCTAGGACTTTTAAATGTAGATAAATCAACGTTGCATCGCCAGGGTGATGCAAAGAAATTTAATTTAGAACGCGGCACTCGTCGTGCTCGAGCTGGTGCACTATTGATGCTCGCGCTGCCAGGTGGTGCTTATGTTTACCAAGGCGAAGAGTTAGCGTTGCCAGAAGTGCGCGATATTCCCGAAGATCGCTTAACTGACCCGCGTTGGGTAATGAGTGGCAAGGTCGATCGCGGTCGCGATGGTTGTCGCGTGCCGCTGCCTTGGCACCACGATGCAGATGGCGCATTTGGTTTTTCCGCCAATGAGAATTTAAAGCCGGTTGAAGCGTGGTTGCCACAGAGCCACTGGTGGGGAAAACATGCAGTGTCTCTGCAAGATGGCGTCGATACCTCAACGCTAACGATGTATCGCAAAGCGCTCGCGATTCGTAAGGCCGAAACTGGCTTAGGTGATGGCCCAATGACTTGGCTTGATGTAAACGATGAAGTCTTAGCATTTACTCGCCCCGGTAATTTTGCTTGCTACGTCAACTTCGGCGCTGAGATTGAGCTGCCAGCAGGTGCGCAAGTTTTGCTTTCTAGTGGCCCACTTGCTGGAAATAAATTGCCTACTGATACCGCAGTTTGGTTGCGATTAAATTGAGTTTCTACGAAGAAGTTGGTGGCGAAGTTTTCTTTGCTGATTTAGTTTCACAGTTCTATGCCCACGTTGCAACTGACCCAATTTTGCGCCCGATGTATCCAGATTCGGATATGAAAAGCGCTGCCGAACGACTGCAGAAATTTCTAGAACAATATTGGGGTGGGCCAACTACTTATTCCGAAGCGCGCGGTCACCCAAGATTAAGAATGCGCCATGCCGGTTTTCATATTGATCGCGCAGCACATGATGCCTGGATCAACGCAATGCGAAAAGCTATCGATGGGGTTGAAATTAAACCAGAGCATAAAGAAACCTTGTGGGGCTATCTTGAAATGGCAGCTGCTGGTTTAGTTAATCAAGCCGATTGACTTGAGTTTCCAACTTTAAGTATTTCGCCATTTCGCAGGTACCAAAGTGTGCCGTTGCTATCGCGCACAGTTGTAATACGTAGTCCAACTTTTTCGACAACGCCCTTAATTTCTAGAACTTCAACAGTGTCGCCAACTCCGTATTGATCTTCAACCAACATGAAAATGCCAGAGAGCACATCGCGCACAATCGTTTGCGCGCCAAGACCAAGGGCCACACCGATAACACCGGCTGAGGCAATAAATGGACCTAAGTTAAATCCAAACTCACCCAGCACGGTGGCAAACGCAATTAGCCAGATAGCTGAATTTAAGGTGCTGCTTAGAACAGTTCCCGTTGTCTTGGCTCGCTCTTTCTGTCGCGCACCAACGCCCCTTAACCCGGGTCGCAAGTCGACGGTAGCCAGACGGTTCATGGCACGGGTTATGGCGCGCTTGCCAAAGTATTGAGTTGCCATAGCAATCAGGACCACCAGCAGGATGCGTAGTGGGGCGCCGCTGAACCAGTCGATAGCTTCTTTTACAGTGAAGTTCATAGTGAAGCCGACTCTAACGAATTCTTAACCTAAAAGATGCTAGAAATCCGCTCTTTCACAGACCTTTTGGGGCAAGATATGCCAATCGGCGCGAGCCACGCGCTTCGATCGGGGAGCGATCATGTCGCGAACACTTATTTTAAACGCCACTTACGAACCGCTAGGTGTTGTGTCAGATCGCCGCGCACTCATTTTAGTTTTGAATCAACGCGCAACTATGGTCGAAGATTCCGGCGTTGTTCTGCATTACGCAACCGGCCAAGTTTCACTGCCGTCGGTAATTAGATTAAATAAATTTGTGCGAATTCCATATCGTCATGCGGTCCCACTTTCCCGCCGCGCAATTTTCGCTCGCGATGGTGGTCGTTGTGTTTACTGCGGAAATGCCGCTACCTCAATAGATCACGTGATTCCGCGCTCTCGTGGCGGTGGCCATAATTGGGAGAACGTTGTTGCGGCTTGTCACCGTTGCAATCACGCAAAGGCTGATAAACCGCTTAAAGAATTAGGGTGGCGTCTTAGATCACTTCCGCGCGAACCAGTTGGCGCGGCTTGGCGAATTCTGGGAACTGGCAGAACTGAAAATCGTTGGCTGCCATATCTAGAACCATTTGGTGCGTCAGCAGCTACTGCTTAAGTCAATTACACTTACACCCATGATGATTCAACTCGCTCAGGCTGTGTCCAACTTACCTATGGGTCAAGAAGACGGCGCAATGCCAGGTGAGCCACTCAGTGCAGCACAAACCGCACTTTATTTTTTTGGAATTCCAGTTGGTTTATTTCTTTTGATTTCAGTTATCGTCTATGCAGCAACTGGTGAGCGCAAAGAAAAGACCGAGCCAAAAGACTCGGTCTTAACTCATATCGAATAGATATTACTTATCGGCAGCTCGTGCTTTCAATGCACGAGTCATTGAATCGCGACCTTCGGCAACTGTACGGCGCATCGCATGTGATGCATCCTTTCCGGTCACTTCTAGCCAGTGCTCAGCTTTCTTAACGGTTTCTTCGCTGATTATCCAAGCCGGGAATAACAAAGTCGCAGTGGCCTCAGCAATTTCATAGCCCTTGGTTTCCCAAACTTCGAGAATTGATGCGAAGTACTGATCAACGAATGGCACCAGTAGTTCGCCATGAATTGCCAAGTTAAAGCCACGACAGGTGTAGGCGTGAATTGTGTTCGACAAGTTATCTTCAGTAACTGATTTAAAAGCAGCAGCTTTCGCTTCTGCACTTGGGATTGCAGCATGTGCCATCGCTGCATATTGCTTACCGTGTGCCGTCAGATCTTTCGCAGCCTCTGCATCGATATCAGTTGCGTTAAAGATTCCGCGCTTTACGCCACAGATAAATACAAACCAGCGCAGATCAGCATCAACGGTTAAGCCGTTGATTGAACCGTTAAGAATTGCTTTGATCTTTTCGTGTTGAGCTGGCGTGTATGCAAAGTCAGCAAAAGATTTGGCATATTGCAGTTGATGATCGCTACCGGGTGCTGCGTTACTTAAGAACTTCTCAAATGCGTTTGCTGCTTGTTTGCGCAATTTCTCGCGGTTGGCATCTGAGGCAAAAGACCAAATAGCTCCATCGATCTGCGCAACAGTCATGGTCACTGTTGTAATGTCAGTCTCGCCTTCCAGCGCGTTAAGTGCAATAGTCACATAATCGCTTGCAGCCAGCTCGCCATCGCGAGTTGAATCCCAAAGCGAAGCCCAGATTAAGCCGCGAGATAGCGAATCATCTAGCTTTCCAAGATGAGATTTCATGGTTGCAATACTGCGCTCATCAAAGCGCAACTTGGCATAAGTCTGATCTCCATCGTTGATAAGAACTAGATCAGCGGTTTTCTCACCGGCTAATTCAGTTACTTCAGTAAGAGCGCCAACAACATCGAGCTCGACGTTCTTGCGACGTGAGAGCTTGTCGCCTGTGATGTCATAGAGACCAACCTTTAGTCGGTGGGGGCGTAGTTCAGTTGAACCAACCGGCATAGTTGGCGCGAGTTGCTTCACTTTGACCGACTTATATACGTCACCTTCGAGTTCAAGCACCGGACTTAACGTGTTAACGCCTGCAGTACGCAACCAAGTGCGAACCCACTCAGTTAAGTCGCGACCACTTGCAGCTTCAAGCTGCACGATTAGATCGTTGAGGGTGGTGTTTTGATAGGCATGCTTAGCAAAGTACTTACGAAGCGCTGCGATGAAGTTATCGCGACCAATGTGAGCAACTAACTGCTGTAGAACAGATGCGCCTTTGGCATATGAGATACCGTCAAAGTTTGTGCGAACTGCATCAAGATCTTCCATTTCAACTGCAATTGGGTGAGTAGAAGAGAGTTGATCTTGGCGATAAGCCCAGTTTTTGCGGGTTGAGTTGAATTCAGTCCAAGCATGAGTCCACTTAGTTGATTCGCTAACAGCCATGTATGAAGCCCACTCAGCGAATGATTCGTTAAGCCAAAGATCTTCCCACCAAGCCATCGTGACAAGGTCACCAAACCACATGTGCGCCATCTCGTGATGGATGGTTGATGCACGGCTTACATGATTTCGCTCGGTTACCTTGCTGCGGAAAATCAGCACATCTTCGTGGAAAGTTACGCAACCAACGTTTTCCATAGCGCCCCAGTTATATTCAGCAACTGCGATTTGGTCATACTTACCGAATGGGTATGCCAAGCCGAAAGTCTTTTCGAAGTAAGCAAAACCTTGTTTGGTAACTTCGAAGATGTTTTCAGCATCAACATGCTTAAAGAAAGATTTACGAGCATAGATGCCAAGTGGGATTGTCTTCTCGCCCTTATATTCATCGTGCACGCTTTGGTAAGCACCAGCCACAATGGCGGTTATATAAGTTGAAATAACTTGAGACTCGGCAAATTGAATGAACTTCTTATCGCTACCGAGATCTTTAGTAGCTTCGACTCCGTAGTTAGAAATAACTTCCCAATGCGCAGGGACAATTGTGCTAATTTTGAAAGTTGCCTTTTGATCTGGTTGATCAAAGCAGGCATACATACGACGAGCATCGCCAGTTTCAAACTGGGTATATAGGTAGACCTCATCATCAGCTGGGTCAACGAAACGGTGCAAGCCTTCGCCAGAGTTTGAATAAACTCCATCGTGTTCGAGCTCAAGTACGTTGTCAGCAGCGATGGCAGGCAAGTAAACGGTCTCGCCATCGAACTTCGGATCAAACTCAACGCCATTTAGTTTGGCGGAGTAAACCTTTGAACCAACGCAGTCAATAAAAGTTGTTGCACCCGGCTTAAGGCCAGCGAACTTAACTGTGGTCTTTACCCGAAAATTCTCGGCCCCAGTAGTTAGGTCTAAATCGATCACATAACTTGCGACCTTCAAGATTGCTGAACGTTCAGCTGCTTCAATTTGGGTTATATTCGTACCTGGCACGAGGACTCCTTATTAATAGCCAAAGCTGATACTTCGGCTCCCGATTGGGGTTCGCAATCTAAGCATGAAAGAGTGCTCTAGTGGAAAGCAGAGCGGTCAGGTCATACAAATTACGCGGGCGTCGGATTACCGAGGGCCAGCAAGAGGCTTGGGATCGCCTATGGCCTATTTTCGGCATTGAATTTTCTGAGAAGAAGATTAATTTGGCTGATTTGTTTCCGGATTCAAAACGAATCATTATGGAAATTGGTTTTGGCATGGGTGAGGCAACAGCTCAAATTGCTGCCGCAGATCCCACCACCGGCTATTTAGCAGTTGAAGTACATCGCCCCGGCATCGGCAAATTACTTGCACGAATTGAAGAAGGTGCGCTTAAAAATGTTCGTACCATCGAAGGCGATGCTTTTGAAGTTTTCGAGCAGATGATCGCCAATAGCTCACTAGATGGCGTGCACTTATTTTTCCCAGACCCATGGCCAAAGGCACGTCATTTCAAACGTCGAATTGTCAATCAAGAATTTATCGCAGCAGTTGCAACGAAATTAAAGCCCGGTGCTTTCTTTCACATAGCAACTGATTGGCAGCCTTATGCAGAATGGATTGCCGAAGAATTTACTAAACAAACTTTATTTACCGGGGGAGAAGTGCAACGTCCTGATTGGCGGCCGCTAACTCGGTTTGAAGATCAGGGAATAAATAAAGAGCACCCAGTTGCTGACTTTAGATTTATTAAGAAGTAATTACTTAATCTCACCAGTTATCTCGAAGTTGCTCATTTGATTAATACGGCGAATATGTCGCTCATCGCCACTAAATGGTGTGGACAGGAAAGCATCGATAAATGATTGGCAATCTTCAATCGAATGTAGACGGCCACCAACAGAAATTACATTTGCGTTGTTATGTTCGCGAGCAAGTTTTGCAGTCTCTAAGCTCCACACCAGTGCTGCGCGAACACCATTAACTTTGTTGGCCGCCATTTGCTCGCCATTGCCGGAACCACCAATGACAATGCCAAATGAGCCTGGCTCGGCAGCCGTTGCCTGTGCTGCCGGAATGCAAAAGACTGGGTAATCATCAAGTGCGTCATATTCAAAAGGGCCGTGATCTTTTACTTCATGCCCTTTGCCCGTTAAATAATCAGATAAAGCGTTCTTTAACTCAAGGCCAGCATGGTCACTACCAATATGAATGCGCATGAGTGAATCTAATCATGAGAAAACCCGCCACCGATGTTGCTGGTGACGGGTTTTCTAGCCCTACGGAAGGAGTTTCTCTCTGTTGGAAAAATTCTTATTCAGCTAGTTGAGCCTTATAAGAAGATTAAGCGCCCGGGGTTACTCCGGCTGCAGGAGGTTTCATTCCGCCCTTCGGGCCATGTCCACCCTTGCCGCCTTTGTGACCTTTGTGGTCGCCCATTCCTGGACCCTTATGTCCGCCCATTCCGGCGCCCTTGGGACCACGAACTGAATCAACTTCAGCAGTTACATGTGCAACTAGACCAGCCTTCATTGTTGTTGCTTGCGCAGCAGTTAGCTTTCCAGCTGTTACAGCGGCATCAATGTGCTTTGTCTTCTCAGCAACTAGTACTGCAATAAGTGCATCTTTCTTTGTGCCAGCAATTGCACCAAGTGATTCACCAGCAGCTAAACGAGTCTTAATCACTGCTGCATCAAGACCAATTGTTTTTGCAACTAGCGCTTCGATTGCTGCACGTTCTGCATCGCGAGCGGCATGCATTGCAGACTTTGCCGTTTCCTTAGCAGCATTGATTGCATCAACTTGTGCCTGAGTAAGAGTGCCCTTCTTCACGAGGTCACTCAAGATGGTTGAAAGGCCATTGCCTTTCGCGCCATTGCCATGAGCTGAAGCTGTTCCCGCTACACCGATAGAAAGTGCTGCAGCGGTAATTACTGCTACTACGATCTTTTTCTTTGAAACCATTTGCATGGTCCTTTCGATTTATTTCGTTCTATTTGCCAATAACCCCACGTCATCGACTAGCCGTAATTAACTCCCCAAAGTTTAGAATAAAAGGTTTAATTCCTGTGAACGCGGTTAGAGTTTTTGAGCGCATGCCTAGGGCATTGATCTCGACTTTTGGAAATTTAGGCAGGGTTACCCGTATATATGAAGGGATTTAGCAGTTTCAGACTGGGATTACCCAAACCGACAGGAGTCCCCGTCCATGGATACCAAAGCAAGAACATTACTTTTAAAGATTGTTTCAATCGCACTAATCGCCTGCGTACCTATGGCAAGTGCTGATGCAGTAAGTAAACCAAAAGCTGCTGGCAGAACCGCAGCATCGATCCCAAACACAATATTAAGTGGGGTAGGCGCACCATCTAGTGCAGTTGGAATCGATGGTGACTTTTACATTGATACAAAAAATTTAAATATTTACGGACCAAAGATGAAGAAGAAGTGGCCTAAAGCCGTTAGTTTAAAAGGTTCAAATGGCTCCAACGGCACTGATGGAAAAAGTGGCAACGATGGAAAAACAATTACAAACGCATCAACGGTTGCCGGGCCAAGTGGTGTTCAAGGTTTTCCCGGATTGCCAGGCACGCAAGGTGATATCGGCCCTAAAGGTGAACAAGGGTTACGTGGAGAAGTTGGCGCAACTGGTACTCAAGGAATTGTTGGACCTATCGGCGTGCAAGGCCCAATCGGATTGACCGGAGTAACAGGTTCGCAAGGACCAGCTGGATCAGGATCGCAAGGAGTACCTGGTGCAACAGGTGCAACTGGTGCGCAAGGCCCAATCGGATTGACCGGAGTAACAGGTTCGCAAGGACCAGCTGGATCAGGTTCACAAGGATTACCTGGTGCCACGGGTGCAACTGGTGCGCAAGGGCCAGGTGGTGCAACAGGATCGCAAGGTCCATCCGGTAGTGGAGCAACTGGTGGGCAAGGTCCAGCGGGAGCAACAGGAGCTAGTGGTGCAAATGGAAATGTTGGTGCAACAGGACCCGAAGGACCAACAGGTCCTACTGGATTAACAGGTGCGCAAGGTGCATCCGGTGCAGCAGGTGGAACTGGAGGCACTGGACTTACAGGAAATGTTGGCGCAACTGGTACAACTGGAGCTCAAGGAGTTCAAGGAGAAAACGGATTTTCCCAAGTAACTTGGGTGCCAATCTTGACTTGGAATTTAAATACAGACGTTCCTGGGCAGCACTCGGATTCCCTAACTTTCGCATCCTTAGCAGTTGGAAAAACCTATTATGTGAATATTTCGGTACACGGAGAAAGTACAAAAATCTCTGGCTCTTTCACTGGAGAATTATTTCCGAGTTCAACCCCTGCCTTTTTTGTTATGGATCAGTCTGTATCTGAGGCAAATGTTTATAGTGGAATTGGATCAAAACACATTTACAGTTTTAACCTTCATGGAGTCATCACCGTTGGGGCATCTGTGACTTCGTTTACATTTCGTGTTTCGGACGGAGCGGGTGTAACAACTGATTACCCTATGACTTTGATAGGAAAGGCAACATTCATAATGGTCGGCAGCATCGGCTAAAAGAGGAATAAATACGCGGGGAGAGTCTCATAAATCTGAGCAGAAATGCTTGGAGCGGGTGACCGGGATCGAACCGGCATGGCCAGCTTGGAAGGCTGGGGCTCTACCATTGAGCTACACCCGCATGCGGTGTGACCGCTAGCGTACGGGGTTAGGGTATCGGCTCGGTAATCAGAGCACAAAAATTCCTCTAGACTTCCGACTTACGCCTCGGGGCGTAGCGTAGTGGCTAGCGCGCCTGCTTTGGGAGCAGGAGATCGGGAGTTCGAATCTCCCCGCCCCGACCAGAAGTACTTAATTTAATGGTCACCAATTTCTATAAGGAGCAATCTGTGAAGAGCTCGGTCGAGACACTTTCACCTACCCGAGTACGACTAGATATTGAAGTCGAGTTCGCAGAATTAAAAGATCATGTTGATGCTGCTTACAAAAGAGTTGCTTCACAAGTAAACATTCCTGGTTTCCGTAAAGGAAAAGTTCCAGCAGCAATGATCGATCAACGTGTTGGTCGTGGCACCGTAATTGATGAAGCAATTAATTCAGCTCTGCCAGAGTTCTACGGAAAAGCTGCACGCGAACATACTGTTCTTGTTGTGGGTCGCCCTGAAGTTGATATCAAAGAATTTATCGATCACGAAAAATTGCACTTCACTGTCGAAGTAGATGTGCGCCCAGAAGTAACACTTCCTGATTTCTCAAAGATCACAATTGAAGTTCCTGTCGCAGTTGTAACTGAGTCAGATATTGACGAGCAGATCGATGAACTAGCAAAGCGTTTCGGAACTCTTACAACTGTTGAGCGCGCAGCTAAAGATGGCGACTTTGTAACAATTGATTTGATGGCAAAGATTAACGGCGAAGAAATTGATGGCGGAAAAGCATCTGATATTTCTTACGAAGTTGGTTCAAACCGCATGATCGATGGCCTTGATGCAACCCTCGTTGGCTTATCAGCCGGCGATACCAAGACTTTCAATACTCAACTAGTTGGTCAAGCTGATGGCGAAACTGGCGATGTTGATGTTGCGGTAAAGGTTGTTCAAGAGCGCATCCTTCCTGAGATCGACGATGCATTCGCAAAGCTTGCAAGCGAGTTCGATACTTTGGCTGAGTTGAAGGCAGATACTGCTACACGCCTTGATCGCTTGAAGAAGATGGAACAAGGTGCACAGGCACGCGATCTACTTCTTGAAAAGTTGATTACAGATCTTGATATTCCAGTTCCAGATAAGTTAGTTGAAGATGAAGTAAATGCTCATCTTGAGCCAGAAGGTCGCCTAGAAGATGCAGCTCACCGGGCTGAAGTTGATCTTGAAGTTCGTACCTCAATTAAGTCTGATTTCTTGCTTGATTCAATCGTTAAGGCTGAATCTGTAGAAGTTAACGAGATGGAACTTACTGAGTATTTGGTTCGCCAATCACAGCGTTACGGAATGGCACCAGAGCAATTCGCTCAGGAACTTCAAAAGCAAGGTCAGATCGCCACATTGGTATCTGAAGTTGCTCGCTCGAAGGCACTTGCTGGCGTATTGGGTCGCATCACAATCAAGGATGCATCTGGCAACACCATCGATCTTGAGGCACTTCGTCCGCAGGCTGGCGAAGCGATTTCTGAAGAGGCTGCTGAATAATCGCTCTGCTGTAAGCGAACATGGTCGATCTACGCATGATTTGTCCGAATTAGGGAAGCATTTCGCGCCTTAAATTGTTAAGGTCAATACACGCAATAAAACAGGAGGCTGTCAGTGGAGTTACAAAACCCGCAAACTAGCGAGATAACCGCTCGCTCTTCGCACGCAAGTCCAGGTGCGCTAGACGATCAGGTTTATGCCCGCTTACTACGCGAACGAATTATTTTCTTAACGGGCGAAGTTCGCGACGAGATGGCCAATGCAATTTGTGCGCAGATTTTATTACTTGCTGCCGAAGATGCTGAAAAAGATATTTACCTATACATCAATTCACCTGGTGGTTCAGTAACTGCCGGTATGGCGATCTATGACACCATGCAATATGTAAAGAATGACATTGCAACAGTTGGCATGGGTATTGCTGCGTCAATGGGTCAGTTCTTGTTAACTGCAGGTGCACCTGGCAAGCGTTACACGCTTCCTCACTCACGGATCTTGATGCACCAACCACTCGGTGGCATCGGCGGTACTGCAACAGATATTCGTATTCAAGCTGAACAAATGGCTGCAACCAAAAAAATCATGGCTGAAATCATTGCTAAGCACACTGGTCAAAGCGTTGAGCAGATCACTATCGACTCAGATCGAGACAATTGGTTTACAGCAGATGAAGCAAAGGAATATGGCTTCGTTGATCAAGTAGTTCGATCAGCTGGTCAAGTTTCAGGTAGCGGAGGAACAGCATGAACAACAACGCCAATAATTTAAATCGAGTAAATGAAATTACTAGCCGCTACGTTCTTCCAACTATTGAAGAAAAAACCGCTTACGGTTACAAGCGCCTAGATCCTTATACAAAGTTATTCGAAGAGCGCATCATTTTCTTGGGTCAACCAATCGATGACACTGTCGCAAACGATGTAATGGCTCAGTTGCTAACCCTTGAGTCAATGGATCCAGATCGCGACATCATGATTTACATCAACTCACCTGGTGGTTCTTTTACTGCGCTAACCGCAATTTATGACACCATGCAATTCGTTCGCCCAGATGTAATGACAATCTGTTTAGGTCAAGCATCTTCAGCTGCTGCCGTTATTTTGGCTGCCGGCGCTAAAGGCAAGCGTTATGCACTTGAGCACTCACGTATTTTGATTCACCAACCATTTGCGCAAGGTGATTACGCGCAAGCATCTGACATCGAAATTCAGGCCGCTGAAATCATGCGTATTCGCTTGATGCAAGAAGAGTTGATTTCTCGTCACTCAAATAAAACTATCGCTGAAGTAACAGCCGATGTTGAACGTGACAAGATTCTTACTGCTGCTGAAGCTGTTGAGTACGGTCTTATCGATCAAGTTCTCGAGAGTCGTAAAGCAAAACCACAAGCGTAAGCAAGTAGGTTTATTGCAAGCACATGTAATAGGTTAGGCAATGTGTTCAGCGGAATAAAGAGCAAGATTGCAAAACTAACTGAGGCGGGATCCCTTTGGTCATATCCGGGGTACCGTCTCTTTTGGTTTTCTTCGACAATCTTTGTTTTGGGTGCATCAGCCTTTCCAATTGCACTTGCAGTCACGGTTATTGATCAAGGTGGAAACGCAACAACTCTTGGTTTGATTTTAGGATCACGCATCTTGGCATCGGTTATTGGTGCGCCATTTGCTGGCGTCTGGACTGATCGCTTGCCACGCAAACAAGTCATGATTGCTGCAGATTTAGGTAGAGCAACAATTGTCTTTTCGATGGTCTTCTTATCTGGGCCAGCTACTCCACATATTTTCTTAGGCCTAGCGGTATTTCTGATGGGCGTTGGCGATGCTTTTGGTTCGGCAGCAGCAGGGGCGATTACGCCTAGCTTGGTGCCTGATGAAAAATTGCCCGCAGCAAATGTTGCTCGCAATATTGTGGTGCGCACATCAACGATTATTGGCCCTGGTATCGGGGGAGTATCTGTATATCTAATTGGCGGGCGCTTAACTTTCTTGTTTACAGCCCTTGCTTTCGCTCTTGGTACTTACTTTCTAAATCAAATCAAAGAAGAGATCAAGAGCGAACCTAAAGAGCGTGAAACATTCTTAACTGAAATGCGCGAAGGGTTGCGTACCGTTATTGAAATCCCTTGGATTGGGGCCATGATTTTTATGGTTTCATTTCAGTTGATGGTGGTACTAGCTGCCGAAGTTGTTTTGTTGCCAATCATCACGAAACGCGAATTCGAATCGAACACGCCATTTGCACTTTCGGCAGCAGCATTTTCATTAGGAAGCATTATTTCGGCAATTATTTGCGTGAAAGTTAAAGTTAAGCACGAAGGCCACGTATCAATCTTGGTCTGGATGTTAGTAATTGTTGCGCCCCTTGCTCTGGCATTTCCGATTTCTGGCACCTTCATTGTGATTGCCTACTTAATCGCCGGACTCTCAGTTGGCCCATGGGAAGCTTGGTGGTCCACAGCTATACAACGCGAAGTCCCCCCACATTTACAAGGGCGAGTTTTCTCAATCGATCACATGGGTTCAACTGCCTTGATGCCATTGGGCATGGCCTTAGTCGGTCCTGCCGCTAATTTCTTTGGCGAACGTAATTTATTAATTGGCGCTTCGATTTTCCATATCTTGATGGGACTTTCGATCATGCGAATCCCTGGGGTGCGAGATATGAAGATGCCGCCTAAACCGGACGCCATTCCAGAGTAAGTATCGCCCAGAGTAATTATCTCTCAGAGCGAACAAGATTAAGCGTACAAAGTAAGGCGCAATTTACTGCTTGAAATTAGGATTCACCCATACGCAAGGGAAATCCCCGCCCCTGCTAAAGGAGAATCATGACTCGCATCGGCGAAACCAGCGACCTGCTCAAGTGTTCTTTCTGCGGAAAGACCCAGAAGCAAGTTAAGAAATTAATCGCCGGCCCAGGCGTTTATATCTGCGACGAATGTATTGATCTTTGTAACGAGATTATCGTTGAAGAACTTTCCGAAACTGCGGCCCTTGGATTAACTGAACTTCCAAAGCCACAAGAGATCTTTGATTTTCTAGATCAATATGTAATCGGCCAAGATCGCGCCAAGAAATCTTTATCAGTTGCAGTTTATAACCATTACAAGCGCGTGCAATCAGGTGATTCAAAGCGCGAAGACGGTATCGAATTAGCAAAGAGCAATATCTTGTTACTCGGCCCAACCGGTTGTGGTAAAACTTTAATGGCGCAAACTTTGGCTCGCATGCTTAACGTACCGTTTGCAATTGCCGACGCCACAGCGCTAACCGAAGCAGGTTATGTAGGCGAAGACGTTGAGAACATTTTGCTTAAGCTTTTGCAAGCAGCTGATTACGATGTGAAGAAAGCTGAAACCGGAATCATCTACATCGATGAAATCGATAAGGTTGCGCGCAAATCTGAAAACCCATCAATTACTCGCGATGTCTCAGGTGAAGGTGTTCAGCAAGCACTGCTTAAGATTCTAGAAGGAACAGTTGCTTCAGTCCCACCACAAGGTGGCCGTAAGCACCCACATCAAGAATTTATTCAAATTGATACAACAAATGTTTTGTTCATTGTTGGTGGTGCATTTGCTGGTCTCGACAAGATCATCGAAGCTCGCTCAGGTAAAGCTGGTGTTGGCTTTAATGCAACGCTACAAACAGCCGAAGATAAGAACCGCAAAGATATCTTCGCTGACGTAATGCCTGAAGATCTACTGAAGTTCGGCATGATCCCTGAATTCATCGGTCGCTTGCCGGTACTTACTAGCGTTGAGAATCTCGATAAAGAAGCGCTCATGCAGATTCTGACCGAGCCAAAAAATGCTCTGGTAAAGCAATATGCCAAACTATTTGAACTGGATTCAGTTGAACTCGAATTCACCCCAGAATCACTCGATGCCATTGCTGACTTAGCTTTACTTCGCGGCACTGGTGCTCGTGGCCTTCGCGCGATCATGGAAAGCGTGCTGCTAGCTGTTATGTATGAAGTTCCTAGCCGTAGTGATATTGCCAAAGTAATTGTTACTGCCGAATCAATCACCGATGGCGTTACCCCGACATTTGTACAGCGCACGGGCGATATTCCAAAGCGGGCTGCCCGAGGCGAAAAGCGTTCAGAAGAGAAGAGCGCATAAGGTTAGTTTATGAAATTACGCAAAGCCTCTGTAGCTGGCGTAGTCATAATCTTTTGCTCGCTGCTCACTTTTACGAATCACTCTTACGCTGAAGAAAATATCGGTGTTACAGCTTCGACGGTAACTTTTGGTGCCGCTTTCCCTCAGACAGGTGCAGCTAGTCCCGGTATTGGCTCCTATTACTCTGGAGTGAATGCTTACTTTGATTTCATAAATGCCAACGGTGGTATATACGGCAGAAAGTTAGTATTTCTCAATCTAGATAGCAAAAATTTACCAACCGTAGCTATAAATACTACTTCAAATTTATTACTTTCTTTAAACGCTTTTGCCCTAATTTCAAATGCGCCATCCTGTTCTAGTCAGCAAGCCGTCAAATCTGCAGTCAACCCAGCGCGTCGAGGCATTCCAAACCTATTCGTAGATTGCTACTTAGAAAGTGCGGAAGAAACTTCAGACTCAGTCTCTACAAATTACTATTCGAGGATTAGCGGTAAGAATGAGCTATCCATTCTTAAGAGTTTCATTGATAAGTCATTACCTGAGAAACGAATTGCTTTGGCATACCAAGATGATGACCATGGTATTCATGTTTCCAAATTGGCAAATGATCCTAAAGTCGTTTGCAAGTCAATCTTCCTAGCGGGTTTAGATTCTTCGCTTAACGGTTGCACCTCGACCACAACTCCACTTAGGGATGGCGATGCCGTTATTTATTCCGGAAGCCCAAGTGGACTAGCGCGCTTGATCGCAAGTTACTCAGTCAATTTAAAATTAAATCTAAAGTATTTTGTAAATTACGATGCTTACAATCCAAAGGTTTTACAATTAGGCGGCTTGCCGTTGACTGCAACTACAGAGATATACACCGTCAGCCATAACAGTCTCATTTCGGAAACATCTAACGTGGCCGTTTCAACTTTTACCAAAATTGGGCAAAACTATTCTCAAGGCATAGCTTTAGATCAGCGATTTCTAAATGGCATGAATTCGGCGTATATCGTCGCAAACGCCTTGGCGGCGGTTGGCCCTGATTTAAGTCGTGAAAGATTCATGAAAGCAATGGATCTATTTGGCTCGCAATTTGATGCTCTGGGGGTAAGCAGTAGATCCCAGAATTTGGTTGATTGGTTTATACCTACGGGTGGATTTGTTGTACGCAACGTCGGCGCAACAAGTGAAGTTGTCAGTGACGTCTACTCAGTTCAGCAGAATCAGATTTTACTTAATTCTCGGAAGAGCAACCAGATTTCAAATAACGGTCTTCCACAGCTAACTCAACTTTTGCCAGCGTCAGCACCGACACCGACACCGACACCGACACCGACACCGACACCGACACCGACACCGACTCCAACACCGACTCCAACACCGACTCCAACACCGACTCCAACACCGACTCCAACACCGACTCCAACACCGACTCCAACACCGACTCCAACACCGACTCCAACACCGACTCCAACACCGA